>MDTD01142190.1_pt1 | contig 127263 bp, 99 predicted proteins | sample 811221 | NCBI WGS metagenome assembly MDTD01 (sample SAMN05326646, study PRJNA326480) | marine metagenome | isolation source: seawater | place: Pacific Ocean: South West | collected 2011 | reverse complement strand
GGGACTTTTACCAGTACCATTTCCATTTATAAATGGGGCGATATTGTATGCTTTAATTTGATACTCTTTGTTGAGCAACTTCTCATCTGGATAGGTTTTTAAAATCATCTCTTGAGCATATCCCTTCATTTCATCATCTAGTTCTGGATTGTGTAACACTTCTTGAAGTTCAATTAAATCTTGAATTTTTAATTCAATATATTGCTTCATTTCTAAAGAATCCAATTCTTTTGTTACCGTTTTAAGCTCTTTCATTACCTCGTTAGATTCATAATCTTGAGAGGAATATTTTTGCATGTTCGACTCATCGGCACTACAACCTATTAAAAAGGCCAGGTATATTATGTGAATGCAATACTTCATTACTGTTGCGCTACTCTCATTTTAATGATTTTACCATTTTGTCTTTGTGTATCAATTACCTCAAGAGTTTTTAAACTCGTTAAAGGCATTGTGATTTTATTAATGAACTCTTGTTTTGTGTATTTTTCAATTCCGTAAGTTCCTTTATAAACTTCAATGATTTCGGCTTCATTATGAAATATTTTAGCCAACATTCGTCGTCGTCTTTTCCAATCTTTCACTTTCGATTTGGAAAAGTAGTGCACCATCAAAGCGTAATCATCTGTTTTTACTTTAAAAATTTCCCCACCCTCATTCATGATTTTCCGTTGTAAGGTATCTTTTTTGTAATAAGGAGATTGAATAACCAGGGTATTCAAGGCTTCATTCACGGGCAGAACAAGCTGACCTAGTGAATCCGTAGTTATCTTTTGCGAAGATTCATCTGGCTTTAACAGTTCAAACTCAATAGGGTTTTCAGGCGGTTCATTCGTGTCGAAATCGATAATAGAAATCGTGTAAAAAGTATCTTTCGAAGATATAAAATTCGTAATCGACCAAATCAAAACCGGAACTAAAAGGAAGATAAATAGTGACGTTATTTTATTACGTTTACTTTTCTTTTTGTTTGAATTTCGATGTAAAAAGTCGGCCCAGTTATCATATTCTACAAATTGTGAAAGCATATTTAACACATCAATTCTGGGAAGAGATTTACTCGAAGATTTCATGTGTGTGTAAAACCACTTCGTACTGATTTGTCCCTTCACTTGATGTAAAAGGGCCTCCTGAAAAATCACAATATCTTCCCCTTTCCATTCGGAGATATCTGCAGAGCTCATACTGAAATCACGGCTCATTTTTGCCGCAACTTCCTTTTTAAGGCTCGAGAATTGATGTGCTTCTTTTTCGTTCAAAATACTGAAAAACAGTTTTTTACCTTTTTGTAAAACGTTTTACAAAACGCTTACAAGGCTTTTTCAACCCTTAAGATACATCCTTGCCTAAGTTTGACCAAACCCCAGCGATATTGTTGGGAAAAAATCAAAAAAATAGAGTCGTGAAAAAAATCGTAAAAAAAACAATTGTAGGCGTTGGATTATTCATTGCCCTTGTAGCTTGTAGCGCAGGAGAAATGGATTCAACAGCAAAATCAGAGGCATTTCAAGAAAATCAAACGCATACCTCAAATGTAAACAGTCGAATAGCAAAAGAGCGTACTTATGGAAATGCGAACCAGGGAGATTTTAACCGAGAGATGCAAGCCTTTGCCAATCGAAAATTAATTCGAAGCGGTAATGTTAAATTTGAAACCAAAAACATTCAGCAAACCGAGGCCGATATAAAATGGGCTGTACGTAAGTTGGGTGGTTTCATTTCCTTTGAGCAACAAACCCGAAATGAATGGAGCATAAGAACCGATATAGAAATTAGGATGCCCAGCTCGACTTTTGAGGAGATGCTGGATTCGGTAAGCAGTGGTGCTTATTCCATCGATCAAAAAAACATAAAAGTTCAGGACGTAACCGAGCAATATGTTGATACAGAAGCAAGAATTGCCACTCGAAAAATGGTAGAGCAAAAATACATTCAGCATTTAGCTAAGGCGAAGGACATTGAAGATGTATTGACTATTGAAACAAAAATTGGACAAATAAGGGAAGAAATTGAAAGCGCGGAAAAAAGATTACGCCGATTAAAAGATCAAGTATCCTTATCAACCCTTCATGTTGAGTTTTACGAACAAATAAAAAAGCAGGATAAAGAGGCTCCAAATAGATTTGGTAAAGCTCTACAATCAGGATGGAAAGGATTGGAGCGCTTTTTAGTTGTTATTGTTACGATTTGGCCAATAGTATTAATTGGAATAATTGTAATGGCAGTAATTAAAAGATATATGAGAAACAAAGATTAATTAATTCTTACCCTCTGATAGTGTTTGTTTTATCAGAGGGTACTTTTTAGTAACAATCAAAATTATTTATTCAACACCACTCTTTGAACATCGAAATTCTTTTTTTCATCCAGGACTCTGAATAGGTAGAGACCATTTTTCAGATCCTGCAGATTATAGTTGTACTCCTCTGAATCAATAGCCTCTTCGTGGATCATCTTACCCGATTGATCAAAAATTTGGACTGAGAGTCCTTCAGGGTTTTCGAGTTTAAGCGTTACTGGACCATTCGTTGGATTAGGATAGATCTCAGCCACTAACGATTTTGGTTGCATATTTGAAACAGCGTTTCCAATCGTATTGTATGGACTAAGTAAAATGGGATAAAAGTTCATATGAATTTCGTCGGCTGTAGCGGCTTCAACAATATCCTTTTCTGTATAAGTGGTCCCTATCCCTACGAGTGAAGGAGCATCTCCAAGAAGAATCGCAACCCGCTTACTGTTCGATCGCCAAAAGTCTTCTTTAAACGTTTCGTAAACACCATCATATACAGACTCTGGGTAGTCTCCTCCAAAAGTTTGTTGAATGCTATTTAAAAAGTTTCGAGCATGCGTAAAATCTCCTTCAAAATTTTGAAAATCATACCACTTCCTTCCATCTACATTTTTATCACCAAAGGAAGAGATGGCTAACCTTACATCCTTTATATTTTCTAGCGAGGAAATAATTTGATGAAGGCCTTTTTTTATATTGATAAAATCATCTGCCATACTGCTGGTTTTATCGAGTATTATCATCACATCTAAACCTTCTGTCGCTGATTCATCAATGATATTAACAATACTTTTGGTCACTTCACTCGTTTTAGCAACTACAGTAACATCACCTCCTGTTTTTTGAGCAAGACGGGAAAATTGTTGTACACACTTTTTATTAAAAACGGTGTAATCAATTTCTGTGGGTAGCTTTATTTCCATATCCATGAAGGCATCAAACATCATGATTGATTCGTCATCTGACATTTTAGGTTTAAAATGGAAAACGAACCCATGAAAGCATTTTTGAGCTTCCTCATAAGTTTGAGCTTGCGTTTGCTCTACTAAGTTCCATTTAATGGGGTCAAAATTTATAAAAGGAAATTGATTTTGTAGTTTTTCAATTCGATTTGCATTAAGTTCTTCTTGGTTAAAATGAATATTTCTTCTAAACTGAGTGTACACCAGTTCAATTTTTACTAGTTCGTGATCAAGTAAAATTTCAAACTCTTTGTCCGATAAGATAATGTCTCCTGCATAATTTACCGGAACGACTAATGCATGCTCTGATAAGTTTTCATATTTCGGAACTTGAACTACTTCTATGTGTTGAATATGGGCGGCGCTACTACTTAAAAGGGTTGCAAATTGAATGAATAGGTAAAGGAAGGTTATTTTTTTCATCTTGTTCGTTTAGTAGTAAAATGCAGTAAACACGAAAAGGTAACCTCCTTGATCATTAGAATATTCTTAAAAAATCTTAAAATAAATGTTAATACCCCCTCCAAAAGGTTACTTTTTGGAGTTTTCTGCATCTAATTAAAAAACAGTTTGAAATGTTTACAAAAGAATTGATATTTGCTTTACTGGCTTTTATATCTCTAAGTAAGCTTTTAAAGCTTCAGGAGAAGACAGTTCATCAGTCATGTCTTCCATAAAAATACGTTGTTGTGGGTTTGATAAATCTAAATTCTTAAAAGCTTCTTTTGATAGTACATATACTTTTCTATCCTCTGTGAATAATAACAATACATTATTACCTTTTTCATTTAATGTAACCGAATTTGGATGGAAACTAAACGATCCGTTGTAATCTAAATCAATCACACACATCACGTGTTTCTTTGGAATTTCATTCCCATTCTCATCCACATAATTAGCCATAAGAGTAATTTTATTATTCATCCTAAAAACCTGATCACAATTATAAACTCCAAAAGAACTAGAGTTCAAACCTTTTACGATGGAAGGGTAAGTATGGCCTTTATCTGCTCCTTCTGCTAATAAAGATCCATCTACTCTGTTATTTGGTCCACCCAATAAATGATATGGCAAAGGGATTTTAACTCCAGCGATGCTTTTGTTTATAGATTCAATATTTATAGAGTCGACTAAAATTGTTCTGGATTTTCTTATTTTTTTTACAATGTTAATTGCAGAGTCCGTATCCATTGCTTTATTTAAACAGTTCCATCTATATTGATCAAACTCAACAGAGAATATTGAGTCGTGTGGCTTAACGAAAATACCAGTTGTATAAGATGTCCAATTCCCATGATTAATAGGTCTTGCAACTTCCTTTTTCACCAAGTTATGGGGCAATACAGGAGTAATCTCTTTTACTTTTTCCCATTCGCTATCATTTTCGTTTAGCTGATAAAACCCAACACCAGCATCTCCCTTTGTGCATTGAAAATCCACATTAGCAGGTTTATTTAATTTAAGCTCTTTTCCATCTTGCTCACCTCTTAATTCATACATTCCAACTGAATTGAAATTTTGTCCTTCAAAAGTCATTGGAATACCGGATAGAGCTATTTCCGCTTGATTTCTAAATTCGCGATATTTAATAGTAAAATCCCCTTTAACTGGCGTACCGTCAGGGTAAGTTACCGAGTTAGGTTGAATCGTGATTTTACTTCCCGATGAATAAGTTATTTCACCCCCATTTTCATCCATTTTATAGGTGTTAAATTCCCTTTGAATACCAACTAAAGATTTACTCAATTGATTGTATTCTAAACTCTTTCCAAAATGAATTACGAATCCATGAAAATAATCCTGAGCTTCATTGAAATTCGTAGCTCCAGTTTGTTCTATCAAATTCCATTTTATCGATTCCTTATTTAATTTTGGATATTTTGATTTTAAAGCTTCAATTCTTTTATTATTTAAAGCTGCTTGATCAAAGTCTTCCGCTCGATGAAATTGAGTGTAAATCAAATCTATTTGAATGACTTCATTATTTTTCAATGCTTTTAAATCATCTTCTTTAATAAAGCTATTCCCAGCGTAATCAAATTCAAATTTTAAAGTGTTTTCTTGCTGAATAGTGTGCTTATTAATTTGTTGAGTTGAGATATTCCCTCCGTAGGCGTTCTCAAAAATTAGAAAGGATAGAAGTGAAATTTTAAAAATTAGCTTTTTCATGACTTTTACTGTTTTCTTTTTTCGTGTTTCTATTCTGTGTAATACAACAAACAATAAAAGGTAACCCATAATGAATGTTAAAAAATGAAAAAAGAGTACTTCAAGAGGTTACCTTTTTAGATTTTATGCATTCATTATAAAAACGAAAAGCTATGTATTTCAAAGAATTAATGTTTGCTTTATTTGTATTCCTATCCTCATTAGCGTTAGGCCAAAGTAAATTTCAAATCGAGTCTATGTCAGAAGATAATACGCTTGGTGACATAGTGGAATCTATGATGGGAGATGGAGTTGTTTTAAGAAGCTTTACATCCAATCAACCTTTGTCGTCAAAGGCAGTAGGGTCTTTTTATGATGAAAAGAAAATTTTGGGTTTAGAGAAAGGAATTGTTTTAAGCACAGGAAGCGTAGACCAAATTGTTGGAGATAATAACATGGAAGGTATGACAGCAACTCAGGATGGAATGGTTGTCCAAAACAACCCAACTCACTATATAAATCAGAGTTTCTTTTCCAATGTTGTAGATGACGATTTAGCAAAAACTATTAATACAAATAGAATTTTTGACGCCACCTCTATTGAGCTTGAAATTATACCTCAGGGAAATACAATAGAATTTTCTTATGTTTTTGGATCGGAAGAGTATGACGAATTCGTAGGTTCCCCATATAATGACGGTTTTGCATTTTATATCTCAGAAAAAGGTGCTCAAGAAAAAGAAAATTTGGCCGTTATTCCTCGAACCAATACTCCGGTTAGTATTAATAATGTGAATGGTGGAAACCCATCGGGAGTAGCGCCTAGTAACCAAAGTTTTTACGTTCGAAATAGCGAAACATATCACATGCAATACGACGGATTTACAAAGCTACTAACGGTAACTGCTAAAGTTGAACCAGGTAAAACTTATATCTTAAAAATGGTAATTGCCGACGTAGGAGATTATGCTTTGGATTCTGGAGTTTTTATAGAGCATAAAAGTATTAAAAGCTATAATTATAATTACGAGGTAAACTTTCAAAAAAACTCTTCCTCCGTTGATCTTGAGGAGAAAAATACACTTGATTCATTAATTGAAAGGTATTGGGACAATACAGATTATAAAGTCCTTGTTTCAGGACATGCCGATTCGGATGGAAATCAAAAACATAATGAATTTTTGGCAAAGAAAAGAGCTAAAACCGTGGCTAAATATTTACTAGATGAAGGTATTCCGGAAGAGGACATTTACATAAAAGGTTATGGTGATTTTAAACCTGTTGGTGACAATAATTATGATTTAGGTAAATCAAAAAACAGAAGGGTAGAAGCCATGTTAATTCCAAGATTGGATGATTATTGGGATGAGGAGAAATCAAAGCAAGAAGAATATCAAGAATTCTTTGAGTTAGAAGAATCGAATATTTCTCAAAACTATCCTAATCCATGTAAAACGGATACAAAAATACCTTTGTTTACTAACCATGCTTTCGCGGTTGTTAAAGTTATCACTTTGGATGGAAAACTGGTACAGGAATTAATTGTTCCAAATCCAGGTTATCAAGAAATATCATTTAATACAGCCCCGTTACCTTTGGGTGCTTACTATCTGACATTAGTTGAAGAAGGCGAAATAATTGGAACGAAGAAAATGGTTAAAGTAAATTAAATTATAGTAATGGGAAACCTTCATTTTTTACTCTCGTTCTTAGGGTGAAATGAAAAAATTTTTTATCCTCTTAATCATCACTTATCCACTGTTTGGAAAAAGTCAAATCAACAATTTTCCCGATTCCATCAACTGGAAAAAAGTAAACAGCTTAATTGCTGTAGAAAGTGGTTTTTACATTGGTGGATTGAGTTATTTGCAGTACATATGGTACGCGGATAAAGAAAGGGTTCCGTTTCACTATTACAACGATAATAAAGGATGGCTTCAAATTGATAAGTATGGTCATGCACTTACGGCTTACAAGGAAAGTTTTTCTGGATACTATGGTTTACGGAAAGCGGGAGTGAAAAAGAACAAGGCGTTAATTTACGGAGGACCTTTAGGATTCTTTTTGCAGTTTCCAATTGAAGTGTTTGATGGTATGTATGAAGGATGGGGCTTTTCTTGGGGGGACGTTTGGGCAAATACAGCGGGTTCAGCGTTGTTGGTGGGACAGGAATTAGCATACAATGATCAGATCGTTAAACTTAAAATGAGTTATCAGCGTTCTGAAATGGCGAATCAAAAACCCTGGTATTTAGGAGCAAATCAGTTTGAAAGTTTTTTTTATGATTATAATGGACATACTTATTGGCTGAGCTCAAATTTTAACAAATTGGTACCGTATGAGCGAATCCCTGATTGGTTCAACATAGCCATTGGATATAGTGGGGAAAATATGTTTAGTGAATTTGAAAATCGGAATCAATTTGAAGAATATAAGCGATATCGTCAGTATTATATCTCCCTTGACATTGATTGGACGAAAATCCCCACGAAATATAAAGCTGTAAGAATGTTGCTTGATGCCATGATGGTTGTTAAACTGCCATTTCCTGCCTTGGAGTTGTCTCAAAAAAAGTTGACAATTAGACCATTTTATTTTTAATTAAAGCCTTTTCAATTCATCTATCACGTTTTCTTTATTTAGCTTCCAATAAGAATAAGGCAGAGGATATGTTTTAAATCCAGCTCTGTTTAACATGCTGTATCGTTCCAATTTAAATTCAGAAGCCATTTCCCCAGGATAGCCAATTAAGTCAATTCCTATAAATCGATTATTTCGTTTAACTAATAGATCCACATCTAACGAGGAAAATTGAAAACGAGGAAAAATTTCAAACTTCATATTTTCCAATGTTTTTATGATTTCTTTTGAAAAGGCATCTTTTTCCTCTGTTGGTTTTATCCATTTTTGATCTTCTTTCAGTTCGAGCTGGTACATTTTTTTTATTAAATGATGATTAGCTAAAGTTTCCATATCAAAAGAATAAACTACTACTTGCTTATGTTTTGCTCGAGTAACACAAACATTAAATACATCTTCTTTATTCATGTAGGCAAAAGCCGATCCATGGGAATCACCATCTAATGAAATAGAAATAAAAATTATATCTCGTTCTTGACCTTGGAAAGAGTAGGGCGTTGAGCATCTTATTTGGTGTTTGTTTATTTCTTCTGAGGTAAATGAATCTATCAATACTTTCGCAATGGCATCTGCTTGATGTCTAAATGGAGATATAATACCAATTTTAGTTTTCATCTTACGGGCAAGTAAAACTTCTTCTTCAATAATCTTTTTGATTTCTTCAATGATGTAATCAATTTCTTCTTTGTTTACTCCAGCTTTAGTTCTTTTTCCATTTATTCTTTGGAAGAGTTGTTTGGAATTTTGATGCGAAGAAGGGGTCAGTTTCATTACATTTAGCCCTTTGAAGTAAAACTCTTCGTTACTAAAGTTTATGATGGAAGGGTGACATCTAAAGTGTTCGTTTAGCATGACAATCTGATCAGATTCTTGGAGACTGTCAATGGCAAAATCTAGAATGGAATTACCTTTATAATCCGCAAAGACATTATGTTTTTCCTGAAGAGAATGTTCTTTGAATTTGGGCATAAACGATATAAATCGAAGTTGTTTAGGATCGCCAACGAATACTGCCCTTTTTGCCCTTTGTAGAGCAGGTAAACAAGATGGTATATCACATTGGGAGGCTTCGTCAATGATTACTAAATCAAATTGATTTTCATCGAGTGGTAAACATTTAGAGAGTCCAGATAATTTGGAAAGCCAAATTGGAAATGTTGCTTGTAGTTCGCTTATGCGAATGTTTTGATAATATTCTTTTCTTTTTCTACCTGTTCTAGCACTTAATACTTTGGAGAAAAATTTTAAAGAATTATAATATGCTTTTCTTCCTTTAAGAAGTTTCTCTATTCCGAGTGCATTAAAATATTGTCGGGCATAATTCTCTCTTTGTTCTTGTACGATTTGGATAGAGTAGATAATTTTCCAAAAGGGAATAGAGTGGTTGTTTAGAAGTTTTTTCCATTTCTCTTTTAAATTTATAAAAACAGATTTTTGATTGTTTAAATATTTGGATGACCAATGTATTTCTTTTTTTGATTTTTTTGTAAAATTAGATGCTAAATTATTTAATAAATCATTCGCATCATTTATATCCATTTTTATCTTTGATGAACTCTTTTTTTTCTCCAACTTTAACAGATTCCATTCAAGTTTTTCCAATCTATTTTTTATAAACCGAAGGGATTGACTTAAGTCAATAATAGAGTTATTAGCATTGAATTCGCTTTTGATAATTTGCTTTAGAACTCCAACAGCTTCTGAAGTTTTAGATATGATTAAAACAGACTTTCCTTTAGACATTTGATCTAACGCAATATTTGCTATTGTGAACGATTTACCCGTACCAGGTGGACCCACAATCACACTGTTGGTATAACTGTTTGCATTAATTAAACATTTTGTTTGTGCTTGGCTTAAAGTTGCAGTGGTTAATGGTTTGGAATCTAATTTAGGAACTTCCTTCGTTCTATTAATTAATCCATTAATTACATTTGAGTAGTTTCCTTTTTTGCATAGTTCCTCTAACTCAAATAAAATTTCTCGCGCATTTTTTGATTTTGATACAATGGCCAGAGAGGCGGCATTTATTAGTTCAAAAGTTCCATTTTTAAGGTTGGAAATTCTGGTCTTAATTTTAGCAGGTTCAATATATTGAGGGTATAGAAGTAAATCGTCAGCATTTATATTAGAGTATTCAATTTGAATAGTATCAACTATTCTTCCAATTTCTCCAACTGTGATCGGTTGTGATAAATCTATTTTAGAAAGTATTTGTTCAAGATCTATCTCTCCATTTTTTGAACCTGCTGCATTTAAAGCTTGTGAATTAAAAAAACCAGAGGTATAATCCAATTTTACATAATGGAATTCATCCTTTTTAAAGCATTTTGCTTTGAAAATTAATAGCGGAGAACATATCCTTTGTTTTTTTCCATCTAATCCAAGTCCATTTCCAATTAAGAATAAGGAACAATAAAGTAACTCCTTTTCTTGTCCATACATTAATTCTGATGCAATTATCTTTTTTGCATATTGTTCAGGAATTGGAATAATGGGTAAATTATGGTTAAGTAATTCTTCGTTTTTCTCCCAATGTTTGTGTTCAATTTTATTGTTGAGAAAATCTTGAATATAGAATGAGTTGTTTTCCGCTTTGTAGCAGTCGGTGAAAAATTGAATGTGAGGGTTAACCTTGTTCTGCATTCTAAATTTAAGATACGGAATTTATCTATGTCCTTAATTTTATTGAATAAGGTTTTAGTTGGATAAATACAATTTGTTATCTACCAGATAGATTGAGACTTGAATAGCACCTTCCATTGTATAGCCATATTTATTGATTAGGTTTGTAATAAGGTGGGTTACACTATTTTTCAAACGAATATCGTATTTGGAGAATAACTCCGATTCATAGTCAAGTAATGCCCTTCTAAAGTTTTCATTTTCTACAAATGGTGTTAAGGCATTTTTTTTGAGGCTTCGGGTATATCTGTCTAGGATTTTTTTATAAAGTGTCGTTTCTTCAATTGGTAAGCCTTCAATTTGAATTTCCTGAGCTAAGGTTTGAGATATATAAGTGGTTTGAATGTCTTTCCGATAGATCTTTATTTCTTCTTCATCCTGGGAGAGAATAACGGATTCAAATAAGCTGAAAAAATTGTCGTCAATTTTGATGACTTCTTTCGTGTAAGGATTGAAAATTTCTTCTCCTTTATCAAAACTTAATGCGTAGATATAATTCAAAATATCTTTTGAAATTTGAGATTTATTGTAATAGTAAATACATTCTTTGATTTCTTGTAATAGATTGAAATCGTACATTTTCTTCATAAATGATATGAAATCTCTTGCAATATGTTCTTTAAAGAGTTTCGTTTTACTTTTCACGAAAAAAGATTCCACTTCCGCCATGGTGATTAAGTGATTTGGCTTTTTATATTGCGATAAAAAGTTGCGGAAAATGTTAATGCTTTGTCTTCCTGTGAATCCTGAATTCCCTTCAGATTCGGACTCTCTCAAAAGTCCTCTTTTTACATTGGAGTCAAATGCTTTTATATCCGACTCTTTTAACCAGAAAGGTATGGTTCCTGAATAGAGTTCCATTTTTAATAAATGAAAATCATTATCAACATAATTTTTATAGTCACTTGCTTTTCGAATCCAATTTTTAATTGTTTTGGATTCCTCTGATAATCGTGAACTTACCATTATTTTGGCAAAGTTTTGAAGAACTCCTGGGAGAAAGGCTTCTTCAATACCCTCGCCAAGTTGATTTTTATAAATTGACACCTCTATATTATAGTCTAGAATATAAGGGATTTTAACTTCAACAACTCGGTCATTAAAAGAGGGAATATCCGAGTAGTGTACTTTATCACCGGGATTAACAAGTCCAAAAAATAACGACTTTATTCGTTCTTCAATTAATTCTACTTTATGAATACCGTCACTAATAACACCATGAAGTTGAATTAATCGTTTAATGTTTTCTTCTTTGATATCCATTAAAGCGAAAACGCCATTATTTGTTTTTGCTAAAATGGAATAGATGAAATGAATATGCTCACCTTTAACGAGGTTATTAATTTTTTCTTCAAGTAGTTTATTTGTGATGGGCTTTTTATAGATTTGATCACCTGGATTATACAAGCTTATTCCATCGCCGAATTGTCTATTAAATCGAACTTTTTTGGCATTAACCATATTATAAACGGCTTGTGCATTTTCCAACTTATCCAATAAAGCATTATATAAGGACTTACAAATACTGCATGGTACATCATTAAAAATCCACTCAAATTGTTTCTCTTTAAATAGTCTTTTGAGAACATCTTTATCATCAATTAAGTTGCTTAAAAATGTTTTTCGATATTCTTTGGGTATGAGTAAGATAGGATGATCATGGCTAGGACAAAGGAACTCCAGGTATTTTTCATTATATACTTTTGTTTTTTCTTTTTTTATCGTAGAAATAATCTCTTGTGCACTTTGAGATAATCCTCCCAGTTTTTCTACATCTAATTTCCAGTAGGTAGAATACATGGATCCATTATTCGTTTTTGTGTAATCTTCCAATTTGTGTAAAAGGTTATTTAAAAAGGTACTTTTTCCACTTCCTGGAGGACCATCAAAAAGAACAATTTGATTGGTTCGTGTTCCATCTTTAAACCCATTTACTAGGTTCATAAAACGATTGGCGAAAAGTCGATCAGCAAAAAAAGGATTGTCGCAGCCGTCTTGAAGTAATGGATAACAGTTGTAATTTTTAAAATAAGATTCGGCAAAAAGATTTTTACTTCTCTCTTTATGTTCTTTTACATAAAAATGTACCATATCATGAAAAACCTGAAAAATATCTCGAAATGTAGAGTAAGGGTTTTCAACGATTAATTCCAAAAAGTTCCTAAAGGGAATAGGTTTTAGTCGTTCCTTTTCTACCAAATGCTTACTGAGTTGCTCTAAAGCCTCGTGTAGATTTTCAGATTGATTATTTTCATTTGATTTTTTCATTAAAGTTCTTCTTTTGATAAGGTGCCTTTTTTGTAACTGTAAATGATTTTTTTATGCCAGCTCGTTCCGTCAGATTTATTTTGCCGTATTTCATTTGTGATTAATTCAACATGTCCCCCCCATAAAAATGCAATTCCCATCATGGTACTTTTTATGTGGCTTTTTAAGAGTTGTTTCCCTTCAAATTCATGAATGAGATAAAGACATTTATCGTTCGTTTTTACTTCATCAATTTTGATTGAAGGAGGATGATATAAACTGTCTAACAGCATTTTCTTATAATCAGATGCTTTTTTACTTTTTACATAGTATTCTGTAGTGTTACGATCTTCATTGATTCTTTTTCCAATAACCATGAGCTGGTGTTTGGTAACAAAATCCTGATTGACAAAGGCATTAATTAATGTGAAATCAGAGTAGTTTTTTCTAAGATGAAAAATGGCATCGAGTCCTTTGTTTGTATTCGTATTGAAGCGCTCGCGCTGTTCAATATTTTTGAGTTTGTCGAATTCATGACTAAGCATGCCTCTGTTTCCAAGTTCTTCTACTTCTTGAATGAGTCTAAGACCTATTGCATATGGGTTTAATCCCACTCTGCTAATTGAGGTTACCGCAGCATTAATTTTTGCGTATTGAATTTCGTTCCCGTTTATACGGTCATCTGATCGAAAAAGCCGATCATGCCAAAAAGAGGCCCATCCTTCGTTGATAATTTTTGTTCTCATCTGTGGGCTGAAATAAAGCGATGCGTCGCGAATAATATTAATGACTGTTTTCATCCACTTGTTCTCTTCTTTATTTAAAAAAGGAGAGTGGTCTCTAATGAATTCAATCACATCTTTTTTCACAGTATTGCTTGAGGTTAAGTGCTTTTGAAATTCAATTTCAAATTCAGGATGTTTTTTGATGATTTCATTGAAAAAAAGTACCTCACCTACCTGAGGGTTTTTGTTGATTAAACTATTGTAGCGTTCAATTTGATTGAACACAAAGTGCTCGTTGAGTTTTAGGTTTTTTTGACAAAAAATATTGAAATAGTAACTGGCCATGTCATTCCCAACTGTTGGTGTAATGCTTTCTTGTAAATTGGGAAAAAAACCAATGAGGTTATCAATACTTCGCGAAAATTCTATAATATAATCCACCCAACGACCATGTCTATTTCTAAGCGAGGATATTTGTCTTTTGTCGGCTAATGCCTTCCCAACAAAATCTTCATTCCAAGTGTTGGAGAAGAGTTGGTTGTTTTGGAAGAAATCAATGTGTGCCAACACATGATAAAAAATCATCACATTTAACCAATCGGGATTATTATCATTATAAAATGAAATAGCTGGTCGTGAATTTATAACGGTTTCATAGGGGTTATGAGGATATACTTTATATTTTTCTTTCCCTTGAATGACTTGAATATCGTTGACCCAAAAATCGTACATTGTTGGGATCATTACTTTGGGCTGAAGCTCAATAAGGTCTGTATTAGTAACAACGTATTCAAGGCTTTCTCGGTCGAAACTTAGTCCTGCATCGAGGGCTCTTTCTTTACACCCTTCCATAATTTTTTTGGTATGTTGATTAATTAATTTCATACCGTAAGAAAGAATTTTATAGAATCAATTATTTGTTCCTCGGTAAAATCATTTGCGTTTACTCTACTTAATTTGAGTTTATCGCGTAATTCACTTAATATATTTGATTCTTCAATGTTTGTTTCTAACGTTGTGGGCAAACTGCTACTTGCATTTCGAGCAACCAAAATTCCAATTCGGTTCACGAATCCGGCGAGTTTTTTTAATTCTTTAATTAACGTGTTGTTATTGTCTTTCCAGTCGTCACCGTCGGAACCATAAAAAACATAAATATTATTGGAAAGGTGAAGTTGTTCGTTTTCGATAAGTGTGTTTACTAAATTGAAAGCAGGATGTATTTGTGTTCCTCCTGCCACGTTTGACCGGTAGTAGGTGTTAAAGTCGTGAACCTCTTTGGCTTCTGTATCATGCAGGATAAATTTGGTTTTTACTTTTTTGTTGTATTGGTACATTAACCAACTATATAAAAATAAGTGTTGGGTAAGCACCGCTTCAGAAGCTGCTCCTTGCATGGATCCTGAATAATCTCGGACAAAGAAAACCAATGCCTCTGTTTCATAACTCTTCTCCCTGGAAAGAATTTTATATATCGTGTCCTGAGGAGAATTAATCAGTTTAGAAAGATCAGGTTCTTTATTAATACTAATATTACCCAAAAGTATATTTGTTTTAATGACTCTTTTTAGGGTTTGCTTTTTATCAATTAACTGTCCAAATCCTTTATTTAAATCTGTGAGGTCATAGGAATACTGGGTAAGACTTTTTTTTATGCCTTTTTGCTGAAGATTAGGAAGGTTAAAATGGTTAGTTAATACCTTACCAAGATTGTAGGCATCTGAGTTTAAATCATGGCCTTTTTCTTCTCCATTTCCAGGCCCCATTCCATCGCCTTCCTCTCCATCGGGTTGATTTCTTTGTTCCCCTAAAATGGTTCCTTCTTCCTCTGTTCCGGTTCCCCCAACCATTTCATCCTCATTGGTAACTGAGTTGTCGTGATAAAATTTTGTTTCAATGGTTGTTGGAACTATCACAATTTCATTAGAACCGTTCTCGCTAGGTTTAACAATTTTACCCAGTTTTATTTTCCGCTCAAAACCATCTTCTTCCCTCTGGTTATCCCTTTCTAATAATTCATCCAGTGTTTGAAGGGAAATAACGGGGTTGTACGAATGGTTCTTCCATACAATTTCCTCCAATCGTAAATTGGAAGATTTCCCAATAAAAGGGTTGATATGACTTTTCTGATGCTGATTCATGTTTAGTTTTCATCATCATGTGTACAGAAGTATTCAATTGTTTTTAAAGCACATGTTTTACAATATCCTAGTTTATTACTCATTGTATTTAACACCCGATTATATAATTTTTGGTTTTCTTCATTGGTTCGATTGGATAGCGCACCAACTAAACTTCCCGCTCCAGCAATATCTGATTTTAATCGGACTTCTGTCACCGCTTTTACTAAGTCGTTATTATCCATAAAATTATAGTTTGGATCTTTCACTATTTTTTGACCGTAAATTTTAGATATCGTCGTTCTGAAGCTTTGCTTTTGTTCTTTATTACCTAATCCTAATCTTGATTCTACACTATCAATAAAGGCCTCATCTATTTTGATTGGCACTAATTTTCCAGACTGAGGATCGTGATAGGTCCATATTTTATCAGGTCCCAAATTTTTGGCATCAATTCCTATTACCATGTTCACATAATTGATCACATCTTTTTCTATCGCATGCGGTTCATCCATATAGGCATTAAAAATGGTGGTCATTATGTTTTTTCGATGCAGACCTTTCGCTATTTTTAAATCATTCAAGAATTTTGTTCGGTCTTCAGGAGTCGTTACATAATCTAGAATAACACTCTCTAAGGCAATAAATACATCACCAGCGTACATACACTTGCCTTCTTGAGTTTCTGATCTTTCCAAGAGAATTTGTAGTGTCCTACCAAGGTTTCTATGCCCAAGTCCTTTTTGGCCAAAGCGTTTAGTAATGTCAGGATCTTTATTTAATTCATTAATAACTTCACTTAATGTTTTAATACTTTTTTCTCCTGCTGTTTCTCCCGCAGCCAATTTCATCATCTCAACAGGGGTTAATTTATTGGATTTGGGCATTCGAGATAATACAATTGCAGTAGATATTGCATAATTCAAATTGGGATCTACGTGCATTTTTTCATTTAAAAAGTTCGTTTTATTCTGATTCCCCAATGCATATTCGGTTAATTTTTTTTGAAGTATATAGTTGGTGTTGTGTGACATATAGGTAATTCTACATCTGTCCACGATTGGAGCTTCTTCTTTTTCTGCAAGGAAACGACCAAACTCAGCATTATTACTTGTTGCGACAATAAGGGTATCTAAAGGCCATTTAAACCCTTCCATTTCAATGGTTCGGTTTTGTATGACTCCCAAATAAACTTGAACCAAATCTTTTTTATTTTTAAAGATTTCATCTGCAAAATGGATTCCTCCACCTGCAACACGTGCTAAAGCACCCCTTCTTAAGTCAAACCTATAGGGATTATTGGTATCGGTAATGTGTAACAATCTTGATATTGATTCCTCACCTAATAAATCAACGGCCGAAGAGGTGATTTTGTCTTTAGCTGCATACTTACCTGTAAGCGTTCCTCTGGACTCACTGATAGGTACTTTTGTGATGTCGATGTAGTGATCTAATATCACACCTACATCATTATTCGTGTGCTCTTTTATTTCTTGTAAAATATAATCGGAACATGCCCCAAGAGGTCTGTAATTGGTATAAAACGTTGTAATGTTCTCATCAGATGCTCCCAGTTTTTGCAAATAATCAATGTTATCTGATTTGGACTCAAATAAATTCATTGCTAAAATCATCGGGTCCTCAAAAGTTTGAGATTCAATCCTATTCAATTGACCATACTTTCCAAGTTTGTCTAAATTTTTAAATTGAAATGTAAACCGGTTATTTTCAGGGATTGCAATGAACTTACGATATAAGGCACTTAAATAATCAACAAAAAAAGTTTTTCCGTTACCGGGTTCTCCAATGAGCACAAATGACATCTCTTTTGATGAGCCTCCCTCAGCCGCATCTTTAATGTAGGAGACAAAACTATTTAATTCGTCATGCATTCCTACAATGTGTTTGTCACCATTACGAAACACCTGAAAATCGAAGGTTGATTTACCATTGATATTAACCTTCTTCAATTCATCCTTGGAGCCGAGAATAAGTCTAGTTAATGATTGGTATATGTTTTCGAATTTACGAGTTCCCGAAATAACTTCCTTTACGTGATTATCGAGATGCGTAACAGGGTTAATGTTATCATTAGTTTCCATATCAAGAATTTTACACGTTACTAATTTTATAATAGTAAAACATTGATTATCAGTCAATTTAATTCTTTGTACCGCGAACGATAATCGTTGATTGGTTAACAAATAGCGTTTTTTTGATTAAGCAGCGTTTGAGAAAATAAGCTCAACTTGATTGAGTGATTCGTAAAGATCAGAGAATGAGTCTATTACATAGTAAGTAGGTTGAACGGTGTCAATATTAAATGGTCGGTTTAGTATTTCAATGGTATCATATTCTCTGAATTCTCCTATCTGATTATGTACTTTATCCACCTCCTCAATGGAGGAAATAATACCCGCGCCATAACTTTTAAGTTCCCCTTTTCGTCTTATGACACCAAATTCAATGGTAAACCAATAAAGTCTTTGTATTTGAGCAATTTTATCTTCATCGTGTTTCCAGTGATGCGCCATCTCACCTATTTTTTGTGCAAAGTCGGCATAATCTTGATTGGCAAATAGAGGAATATGACCAAAAATATCGTGGAACATATCGGGTTCTTGTATGTAGTGAAGTTTATCCTTACTTCTTAGCCAGGTGGATGAACAAAACCTTCTGTTTTTTAAGTGATTAAAAAACTCATCGGGTTCAATTAAACCTGGAACAATATGGATAGACCACCCTGTTTTAAGATGTAATAAAGCGTTCAGTTTATTAAAGTTTGGGATTTCGTGAGGATTTAAGGCGGAAGAGAGTTGTTGGACGCAATCTAAATATTCCCAACAAACTTTCCCTTGAATGTTATGATATTGATTATCAAATAGGTAATTCCAAATTTCAAGATCTTCTTCCGTATATTTTGACATATCCTGAACCATAATAAATAATCGCACTTTTATTGATACTTGTCAAATTATATCCTGCTTTTTTGAGCATTTTGAATACATAAGTTTCTGTAAATCAACACTCAGCTAAAACAATGTCTGGAAAGAAGTGTATCCGTTTTAAATTTTCTTTCGTTAACAACGTATGTCACACATCAAGGAATTAATTCATGAGTACGAATCTAAATCTCCCGAAATTACTTTTGAGTGGAATGATTCTCAAACATCAGCGAGAGGTTGGGTAGTCATTAATTCTATGAGAGGAGGCGCATCGGGAGGAGGAACGCGAATGAGAAAAGGCTTAACGTTGCATGAAGTGACTTCTTTAGCCAAAACAATGGAAGTGAAATTTACAGTAAGTGGTCCACAAATTGGAGGGGCAAAATCGGGAATTGATTTTAATCCGAATGACCCACGGAAAAAAGAAGTGCTTCAGCGATGGTTTAAGGTAGTAAGTCCCTTGTTAAGGTCCTATTATGGAACGGGCGGAGATATGAATATTGATGAAGCGAAAGATGTGGTTCCCATTACGGAGAGTTTTGGCTTATGGCACCCTCAAGAAGGAATCGTTGAAGGACATTTTAGGCCTAACAAATCAATTAAAATATCTAAAATTGGACAACTTCGCCTTGGTGTTCCAATGATTATAGCAAATAGAGATTTCACTCCTGATTTTGCTGAAAAGTTTACTATTTCAGACATGATAACAGGTTATGGAGTTGCTCAATCTGTCATTCATTATTATACATTATGGAAGAATGGAGGGGAGGATGAAAAAGCAGTATTAATTCAAGGATGGGGTAATGTGGGGGCTTCAGCTGGATTTTTTCTCTCCAAAGCGGGCTACAAGATTAAGGGAATAATGGATAAAGAAGGGTACATACTTTCAAAAGAAGGGTTTTCGATGGAAGAAATTATTACGCTGTTTACCACTAGAAAGGGAAATAGAATTGAGAGTCCACAAAAGATTATCTCAGAAGATAAAATTGCATTTTGGAAGCAAAAAGCTACAGTTTTTTTACCCTGTGCAGGTTCAAGATTGGTGAATAAGGCGCAAATTGATCATTTAATTGAAAATGGGTGCGAGCTTATTTCATGTGGTGCTAATGTTCCTTTTGATAATCCAGAAATTTTATACGGAGATGTTATGCAATATGCGGATAAAAAAATTTCTGTAATTCCTGATTTTATAGCGAATTGTGGAATGGCGAGAACCTTTGCATATTGTATGAGTGAGGACTCAGAAATCACCTCCTCTGCAATATTTGAAGATGTGGCAACGATACTATTAAATGCGTTAAAGGATATTAAACTCGTAAATCCACAACGGGTACTTATAAGTGAAACAGCGTTAACCTTAGCATTAAAAAAGTTATTGTAGTATGTATCATAAACTAGGAAAAATACCACCAAAGAGACATATCCAATTCAGAAAAGAGGATGGCAGCTTATTTTATGAAGAGTTATTTGGGACAGAAGGATTTTCAAGTGATTCCTCCTTACTTTACCACCTCCATCCGCCTACCCAAGTAAAAGATGTGAAAGATTTAGCCGATGTTGCACCCGTTGCTGGAGTTACACACAACATTAAATCTCGAAAATTAAAAGCAAATACTTTTCCTAGTTCTAACTTTTACAATGAATCTAAAATCCCCCTTTTATTTAATAATGATGTAGCTATTGGTGTGGCATGTCCTTCAGAGATTAATGATTCTATATTTTATAAAAATTCTTCTTTTGATGAGTTGGTTTTCATTCATCATGGCAAAGGAGTCTTAAAAACGTTTTTAGGAGAAATTAATTTTGGTTCTGGAGATTATATTATTATTCCAAAAGGCGTAATCTATCAATTTTGTTTCACTTCAAAGAAAAATAAGGTGCTCTATCTGGAATCAAATAGTTCTATAAATTTTCCCAAACGTTATTTGAGTAAAAAAGGACAATTTCTTGAAGGTGCACCAATTTGTGAAAGAGATATTCGATTACCCAAAAATTTAAAATGGTATGATGAAAAAGGGACATTTAAAATTAGAATAAATAAAGGCTATAAAGTCCATGAAGTTACCTATGCATCTCATCCATTTGATGTGGTAGGTTGGGATGGTTATTGTTACCCATTTGCACTTTCAATCCATAGTTTTGAACCTATAACCGGAATGATTCATCAACCCCCTCCTGTTCATCAAATTTTTCAAGGCCATAATTTTGTAGTTTGTTCATTTTGTCCTCGCCTTTTTGATTATCATCCATTGGCTATTCCGGCACCTTACAATCATAGTAATATTGATTCTGATGAGGTATTGTATTATGTTGAAGGTAATTTTATGAGTAGGGATAATATTGAATGTGGAGATATCACGTTACATCCTGCCGGAATTCCTCATGGACCGCATCCAGGAACAATAGAAAAAAGTATCGGTGAAGTAAAAACGGAGGAGCTTGCAGTAATGGTTGATACATTTAAGCCTTTACAATTAACGAAACAAGCATTAGCAATTGAAGATGCACATTATTTTAAATCTTGGTTAACCTAAATGGTATGGATAATAAGGATTTTTTACCCTTAAACGGGACGGATTTTATAGAATTTTATGTCAGTAATTCCTTGCAAGCTGCTCGGTATTATCAATCCGCTTTTGGTTTTCAACCGCTTGCGTATTCTGGATTGTCCACTGGACATAAATCAATTGAATCGTACGTTGTTCAACAAGGTAAAATTAGATTAGTATTTAGTTCCCCGTTGATTTCAGGAACACCAATTGGAAAACATATCGATCAACATGGTGATGGTGTGAAAGTGATTGCTCTAATGGTTGATAATGCGGAAAAAGCCCTAAAAGAAACAGTTTCTAGAGGTGCAGAAATTGCACATAATTTTGAATCGTTGGAAGATCAGGATGGAAGTATTCATATTAGTGGGATAAAGACATATGGTGATACAATACATTTATTTGTTGATCGATCAAATTACAAAGGCGTTTTTATGCCCGGTTTTGTAGCGTGGGAGACGGAATATAAGCCCTCTGAGTTAGGATTAAAATATGTTGACCATATGGTAGGTAATGTGGGATGGAATGACATGAATAATTGGGCTGAATTTTATGCAAAAGTAATGGGGTTTACGCAGTTGATTTCTTTTGATGACAAAGATATCTCTACGGATTACACAGCCCTAATGAGTAAAGTAATGTCCAATAACAATGGTAGGATTAAATTTCCGATTAATGAACCTGCAGAAGGAAAAAAGAAATCTCAAATTGAGGAATATTTAAATTTTTACGAAGGAGCAGGAGTTCAGCATATTGCGCTTGCAACTTCTAATATTATTGAAACGGTGACAAAGTTGAAAAACCGAGGTGTTGAATTTTTACATGTACCCAATGAATATTATGACACTGTGATGGATCGTGTGGGCGAAATAGATGAAGAACTTGAGCCGTTAAAAGATTTACGCATCTTGATTGATCGAGATGATGAAGGATATTTGTTGCAAATTTTCACTAAACCTATTGGGCCAAGGCCTACTGTGTTTTATGAAATTATACAGAGAAAAGGAGCTAAATCTTTTGGAAAAGGAAATTTTAAAGCGCTGTTTGAGGCGATTGAATTAGAACAATCAAAAAGAGGAACATTATAGAAACTTGGTTAAACATATCTTCAGAATCTGATTTTTCGATATATAATATTCCTTTTGGTGTTTTTTCTAAAGGGAAGTCGAAAAGAATAGCCAGTAGAATAGGAGATTATATTATTGATTTAAAGTCAATGTATGATAGTGGGTGTTTCCCTTTTATAAAAAGCGATGTGTTTGAATCAGAGGATTTAAATGCGTTTATCGGGTTAGGGAAACAGGATACAACTCGTGTGCGTTTAGTAATTCAAAGGGAATTAACAACTAAAGGAAGTATGTTAGAAACGGACTTTTCAAAGTACTCATATCTTGTTCGTGATGTATCGATGCATCTACCGGTCAATGTTGGAGATTATACCGATTTTTACTCCAGTAAATTTCATGCTGAGAATGTGGGTAAACTCTTTCGGTCAGAAGAGGATGCCTTACTTGAAAACTGGCTTCATATGCCGATCGCTTATCACGGTAGGTCGTCTTCGATTGTTGTTTCAGAAACGCCAATAAAAATTCCTTCAGGACAAGTTGCAAGTGAAAATGCGATTGTATACAAGTCATCAGACAAAGTTGATTTTGAGTTAGAATTTGCGACTGTAATTGGTAAAAGCAACCTATTGGGAAAACCCATTGACATTAATCGAGCTGAGGATTATATTTTTGGATTTTGTCTTCTCAATGACTGGTCGGCAAGAGATATACAAAGTTGGGAATATAAGCCTCTAGGGCCATTTTTAGGAAAAAACTTTGCCACAACGATTTCTCCATGGATTATTACAATTGAGGCCTTACAACCCTTTAAAACCAAGGCGTTAAAACAGGAAGGAATTTTACCTTACTTAAGAGCAGCCTGTCCAACAACCTACAATATCAATTTATCGGTATCCCTTAATGGTAAAGTAGTCACTCGGACAAATTTTTCCAAATTATATTGGACACTTAGTCAACAAATTGCGCATCATACAATCAATGGTTGTAATCTTCGCGTAGGAGATATTCTTGGATCGGGAACCATAAGTGATGAACAGGAGAAAGGAAGTTTGCTCGAGCTTACTTACAATGGAGAAAAACCTATTGTGGTGAACAGTAAAAAAATAACGTTTCTCAAAAAAGGAGATGAAGTTGTATTGCGTGGTTTTGCAAGTAAAAAAGGATTAAAAGTTGGTTTTGGAAAAGCAGCTGGTATACTTACAAATGAGTTATGATGGATAATATTAGCCCAAAAGATATTGAACCAAGAATGTATTATCGATTACTTTCTGGAATAATCGGTCCAAGACCTATTGCCCTAGTGAGTTCTTGTAATGATGCAGGAATGATAAATCTGGCACCATTTAGTTTTTTTAATGTAATGAGTATCGATCCACCCATTTTGGTTTTCTCGCCGTTAAGAAGACTTAGGAAGAATACAACAAAAGATACTCTTAATAATGTGCATCAAGTGGCAGAAGTTGTGATTAACATCATAGGTTTAAATCATGTTGAGCAAATGTCCATTGCAGGGAATGATTACGATGCTTCAATAAATGAGTTTGAGAAATCTGGTTTTACATCGTTAAAGTCAACTACAGTTCAACCACCTCGTGTATCCGAGGCTCTTGCTAGTTTTGAATGTAAAGTGATTTCAACACTGGCATTAGGTGAAAAAGGGGGGGCTGGAAATTTAGTGCTCTGTGAAGTGTTAACCTCTCATTTTAAGAAGGGCATTATTGGTGAGGATTTTCAGATTAACATTGAAAAATTAGATTTGATTGCACGTTTAGGTCAGGACTTTTATACCAAAGTGAATGAGGGTTCTTTGTTTCGTGTGAAGAAAGAAAGTACAGAAATCGCTATTGGTTGGGATAACCTTCCTCTTGAGATAAAGGAAAGTACATTCCTTACTGGAAATGAAATTTCCAAATTAGCGAATGTGAAGTCAATTCCATTTGATTTAAAGAAAATGAAGATTACCAGTGATCCTAAAACGTATAGAGCGGTGAAAAAAATGTTAATGGAGAATAACATAAAAAAAGCATGGGAGCTTTTGTATTTTGAGTCCACTTAATTCGCGTTCCTTTTTTACTTTTAATCTATGGATGAAATCATAGAATTTTTAAAATCCTCCTTTAAAACGAAAGAATTTTATAGTAGGGACAAGCAAACATTAAAGAATCTTATAAAGGCTAAAAAACCTTCAAATCATGAATTAAATGTTCTCCGAAGTCAATTTTTTGAGTTGGCACAAAACGATTCGAGTGATGCTGAAACCATCAGACTCGTAACTTGGTTGGAGGAGATAAATAAGTGCTTACTTCCAGTAAAGGATAAAAATGAGGTTGAAAACCGATGTTATTTTAGTCCAGGAGACGATTGTGAAAATGCAATTGTTTCGTGTATTAGAAATGCAAAACACAGTATAAAAATTTGTGTTTTTACCATTAGTGAAAATGTCATTACAAATGAGATTATAGCGGCTAAAAAGAGAGGGGTATCGGTTACTATAATTACAGACAATGATAAATTGAACGATAAAGGAAGTGACATCAGGTGGCTAGCAGATGAAGAAGTGAGAATTAGAATAGATGAATCCAGTAGTCACATGCACCACAAGTTTTGCATAGTGGATAGAGAAATACTTTTAACAGGTAGTTATAACTGGACTAAAAGTGCTGCTGACAGAAATCAAGAAAATTTATTGGTTACGGAAGATCCTAAGATGGTGAAGGCGTATTTAAAGGAGTTTGAAAAATTGTGGGATGTGTTTGTGGATTTTTAACAATCATATTGAACTTAAATTGGGTATGCCTTATTGTTTTCGTGAGTAAAGGGACTAGGATATATAGTTAGATCATATGTTCTTATATACTCTTAAATTGAAAATTATATGTTTTTTATTTTGCGTGAAAAAAAATATCAAAATTTTATTCTGATTATTTGCAATTTAAAAAAATGTAATTACATTTGTCTTATGCCGCGTTTTAGTTCACAAAAAAACGAAGAGCTTATGATTATGAAATTAGTCAAATACAAAAATTGGTCGGGAGGAAGTTTTAAATAACTTCTATCTTTTAAGATATATCTTATGCCCGATCAGCCGATCGGGCTTTTTTTTGCTCAGGTAAATTGTATGAATTGTAAACAAAGACATCATGTCTTTGAATGGGATAACTATTCCTTATGAAAAACAATCAAACCAAATAATAATGGCAAATAATAAATTAAGAGGAAAAGACCTTAGCAAACTTGGATATACTACACCAAAATCTAAAAGTATAGCATTAGATTATTGTAATAGAATAGCTAAACACTCTACTAAAAAAGAGAAGATTAGCTTATTAGAAGACGTTCTTTTAAATGCTGAAAAATATAAAGATCATGACACCCTTGGGAAGTTGGCAGCGGAATTTATTATAGTAAATGACATTGCTCCCAAACAGATTATTGATATCAATAAAGAAAGCGGCGATTTCAATGTTTTTGGGAGGGAGCATGTTACATCAAATACAATACAGCAAATGAGTACAGCAATGCGTTTGCCTATTGCAGAAAAGGGTGCGTTAATGCCTGATGCTCATGTGGGATATGGATTGCCAATCGGCGGCGTATTGGCAAGTAAAAACCATATTATTCCATATGGTGTGGGTGTAGATATAGGGTGCCGAATGAGTTTAAGTATTTACGATGTTCGTCCTGCTTATTTGGATAGATATGAGTACCAACTCTCTGAAGGGTTAATAGGTAATACTGCATTTGGAAGTGGAAATGCCATAGAAAATCCTCGTTCAGATGATTTATTCGATCGTCCAGAGTTTAAAGAAATTCCAATTGTGAAAAGCTTAATGAATAAAGCTATTCAGCAAATTGGGAGCTCTGGAAGCGGGAATCATTTTGTGGAGTTCGGAAAAGTGGTATTTGAGCAGGATTTTCAAAACGAACAAAAAGGCTTTAACATTCCAAATGGGGAATATGTCGGCATTCTTTCTCACTCTGGTTCTCGAGGATTTGGAGCAGGAATTGCTCAGTATTATACAAGATTAGCTAAAGAGTCTTGTTTGCTTCCCCGCGAAGTACAGTATTTAGCTTGGTTGGATATACATTCTGAGGCTGGAGCTGAGTACTGGATGGCTATGAATTTAGCTGGCGATTACGCCAAGGCATGTCATGATCATATACATTACAGATTAGGGAAATTAGTGGGAGGGAAACCAATTGCAAAAATTGAAAACCACCACAATTTTGCTTGGAAGGAGAAAATTGAAGATCAGGAATTGATTGTGCATCGAAAAGGAGCAACCCCGGCTCACAAGGGTGAGTTGGGGGTCATTCCCGGATCAATGATCCATCCGGGATATATTGTAAGTGGGAAAGGAGAGGTGGCTAGTTTGAATTCAGCTTCACATGGAGCAGGAAGAGAGTTAAGCAGAACTAAAGCCAAAAATGCAATAACGAGAAGTGAACTTAAAAAAATATTAAAACGCGAAAAAGTAACACTAATCGGAGGAGGGGTTGACGAAGCTCCAATTGCTTACAAGAATATTGATAATGTAATTAAGGCGCAGAAGAACTTAATAAATATTGAAGGAAAGTTTTATCCACGGATTGTAAGAATGGATAAAGAACGATAAAAGTTTTAAATGATTAAATCATGGAAATGAAAATTATACATATAACAGCAGGAAGAGGACCTTTAGAATGTGCTTGGGTTGTAGCCCAAGTTTTAAAACAGTTTTTGAAATCGGCCAGAGATAAAGGCGTCGTCGCCAAAGTAGTTACGCGCGAAGAAGGTAATGAAAAGAATACGCTTTTATCGGCTACGATTCAGGTGGAAGGAGAACAAATTAATTCTTTTTTATTTGGATGGATTGGCACCATTCAGTGGATTGGTAAAAGCCCGTACAGAAGATTTCATAAACGTAAAAACTGGTTTGTTGGAGTGAATGAAGTGACATTCAATAGAAATCAATTCCAAATTAGTGAAGGTGAAATCTATTATCAAACCTTTCGCGCTGGCGGTCCAGGTGGACAACATGTAAACAAAGTGGAAACTGCTGTAAGGGCAGTACATGGCCCAACTGGAGTAACCGCAGTATCAAGAGGCTCAGCGTCTCAATTACAAAACAAGCGAGAGGCAAAACGTAAATTGCTCATCGCATTAAAACAAAGTGAAATGAACTCGATAATTGATATGCAAAAGCAAACATGGACCCAACATACAGAGGTAGAACGAGGGAATCCCGTTAAATCTTTTGAAGGAAAAGATTTTAAGCCAAATCATCAAAAAACGAAATATCGCGATGGACGACTGAAATTAAAATTGACTTTGAAGGATCTAGTCAATAGAATAGGTTAAATAAAATCCACCAACTATTAGGTTGGTGGTTTAAATACAACACAAAATGGCTATAACATTAGCAGATACATATTACATCAAAGCATTGGATAATTATCCATATAACCTCGAGGAAATGTTAGAGAACATTAACTATGCGCTAAGTTATGATGATCAGCATGCGGAGGCGAATACGCTGATGGCTAAGTTTTATACTTATGAGGTACCTAAGTTTGAGTTAGCAAAAGAGTACGCTCATAAGGCAATAGGAAGTGATCCTCTATGTGTTCCAGCTTTTGGAGCATTAGCAGAGATTTTAATGCACTCGGGAGATATTATCGAATTGAAAAACGTAGTAAAGTATGTTTGCACGTTAAAGGAGGCAAACATCTATTATTTTAAAGGAATATTAGCACAAGCCTATGAACAGAATGGAAAGCTAAAAAAGGCACAAAAAATATTAAAGGATGCCATACAGAATTGTGTGTATAATCACACGCTTGAAGTACTTGAAAACCAACTCAAAAGAGTTGATAAAAAACTCAAAAGGGGAAAGAAAAAATAAGATTATTTTTATCTTAAAATCGAAAGCCGGGAAAAAACTCCTGGCTTTCGATTAAATAGCAATTAAGCAGGTTCTGCTATAAGTTTTTTAAAATCTTCTAATTGAACGACTGTTCTTAAATTAGAAGCCATATAATCAACTACCTTTTCAACTTGTGCGTTTGAAAAACCAATTCGTTGACCAATTTCTTTACAAAGTTCCAATTCTTTTTCATCCGCAACCATGTCCATTTTCATTACTTGAAGAACTTGCCAGAAATAGCTCACTTTTTGCTCATCTGTTTTTGGAGCAGTGAATGAGATCTTATCAAGGTTGTCAATAACATATTTAAATTCTTGTGGTTTAATTCCCATTTTACCTACAATTAATTTTATGAACATGTCTTCAAAATAATTCACCGATCCATCGGCGTAAGCTACTTTTAATAAGTTCGCGAGTTGACTGCTTTTTTCATCTAATCCTAACATAATGTAATTGTTTAAGTTGTTGTTTTTTGTGGAATAATTTCTAATCCTTTTTTTAATATATTGTGTTAATGCTCAATATTTTCATTGTTTAAATTATCCCGAATTCCAAATATTCCTTGTGTTAATAATTCTACTTTATCTAATAATGCTCCCATTTGAGCATTGGCGCCAAAACCTTTCATTTTTTGCGCCTTTTGGAAGACGGCTAAAATTTCTTTCCATCGAACATTTTCCGAGTCGTTCCGCCAATTTTTGAGGCCTTTAAATTTAAGAAGATTAGCCTCTGCACTTGTTGTTAATGTTTGGCTTTCATTTTCGTAATAACTCATCACTAAAGTCTTCAACTCGTCCTCATTCATAATGGCTAAAATTTTCTCGGCCATTCTATTCATATTTCGGTAAGATCCTTGTAGTTTAAAAGGGGGCTCTGTTCGGTATTGATCATCCATGGCAGCCGATTTTATGTACTCCTTATTGACTTCCAAAATGATGTCCCTTACTTTTAACATTTTTTGGAGTACACTTACGTAGTCCTTAATCTCCTCTGAAGTGTGGTTTGATTCAAATTCGATTCCTTCGGTACTTCCAGATTCGGCTATTTTAATTAAACTGTATAAATCGTTTTGAGACTTTCCTACTAAATTTCTTAGAATAACATTTGATGTTAAGGCGTTTTCAATGTAGCTTAAATTGAACGCATCCGATTGATCACCAATGATATCTCCAAGGTTATAAATATCTGCTCGATTGGAAAGCATATCAGGGATTTGAAATTTTTCTCCACTCTCAGTAAATGGGTTTCCAGCCATTACTACACATACTTTTTTACCTCGAAGATCATACGTTTTTGACTTTCCTTTATACACCCCTTCGATTTTCCTTTGTGCATCACATAGCGAAATGAATTTCTGTAAAAATTCAGGATTACAGTGCTGTATATCATCTAGATAGATCATAACGTTATCACCCATTTCTAATCCGAGGTTTAATTTCTCAATCTCTTCTCTTGCACTCATATTAGGTGCATCTGAAGGGTCTAAAGAAACAACATTATGACCGAGAGCAGGTCCATTCACCTTTAAAAATACAATTCCTAATCGTGAGGCAATGTATTCCATTAAGGTAGTTTTTCCATATCCAGGTGGAGAAATCAAAAGTAACATTCCCATTAAATCAGTTCGTTTAGTATCTCCTGCAGAACCAATTTGCTTCGCAAGGTTGTCTCCAATTAAAGGAAGGTATACTTGATTGATGAGTTTGTTTCTTACAAAGGATGACATCACCTTTGGTTTTAATTCATTTAGTTTTAAATCGTCCTTAAATTGATTAATAAGCTCTTTTTTTAGTGTAGTGTATATATTAAATAATGGGACGGTTTCTTTGGTGTATTTAACTAGTTTTTGGTAGTACGAGTGATAGTTTAAGTGGTATTTCCCTTTTACAATATTTGCATGGTCACCAATCAATCCTTTTAAATCCGAGAAAAGAGAAAAGTTTATTAGATTAATTCTACTTTTTTCGATCAGGAAGAATGCAGATGTTTCCTCAATGAACGCACTATAATCAAGTTTTAAATCAACTGAGAACGCTTTTATCCAGCTAACAATGAGTTTAAATTTTGAGAAAGGATCATCAATTTGATCAATTGATTTGTTAAATGCTTCAGTAAGTTTATTATCTTTTAGATGTTTATTGAAATAATCACCTAATTCAAATGCTTCTTTTCCTATCGAAAACTTATCATCACTATTTAGTTCCTCAATAAGGTATTGTGCACATGCGTGAACATTTACTTCGATGGAATTGGCCTCTATAAATGGATGAATGGAGTTGGCTAAATCATTCTCTAAATCTGCAGATTCACTCGTATTTGGAAAAGCCTGCTTCAAAACCCCAACAGCATGAATCCTTTTTTGATACTGCGCGCGCGTATCTTCAGTTAATTCAAATTGCCAGGCGAAAATTCCACAGGCTCTAACAAATGGAGAAAATTTTAGTACTCCTCCGTTGAGGTACATTTCCATTAATCTTTTTAGAATGATCGCTCCATCTTTATCATGTATTCCTTTTGCATAACTTTCCTGATAACGATTTGACATAAACTTGCCTACAAAATCGATCAGTTCGTGATCGGACAGATTAATTAACTCATGTTGGGCTTTCGGCCCTTCAGCGATTGTTCTTTGAAATAATAACCAAGCAAGGTATTCACCTCTATAAACTTCATTTGATTCAGAGATTACCGATTGATCCCAAACCGCCTTTGTGTGATCGAATTCTTCATGGTCAATTTTTTCAAAGAAGTTTGTCCCAGTGATGTGGTAATATTGTTCATTTTCCTTCGGAACAATTGTTAGATCTATATTTTGTTTGTTAACGAGGAATTTATGTTTTCCAAAAGAAATGACATTTTCACTTTCAAAGAGTTCATTTTTATCTTTTAATTGTCTTAAAGCATCCTCTTGAATACGTTTTAAACGACTTTGAATTTCATCCGCTTTTACAGTATCACCAAGATGGATTAATTCTTTAATAACATCCCTTACTTTATCAACCATTAAGTCCGAAACCATGTAACCATTAATTTCACTCTCGGATTTCATTCCTTTTAGGCGATTCGTGATTCCGGAAATTATTCTATCTGCTGAGGATTTAAGAGAAGTAGATTTCTTGTTTCGTTTTTCAATGAGTTGTACTTTTTTTGCTTCAAAAGCATTATAAATTTCCTCTCTTTTATTAGTTAGGACTTCAATGAATTCGTCGAACTCAGAGAATTTACCACCAAGTTCCTCCAGCTGAATCATTAATTTAGATAAGTATTCATCACATTTATCGGGTTCGTCACATAAATCCAAATAGTTTATTATCCCTTGAGAGATTAATTTAATTTGAGCGTTAAATTCGGCCTTTCCTTCATTGCTTTGCAGCTCTTTACGTTTCTTTTTAAGCGTCGCGTTGATAAGGTTAAATTGGGAATAGATTTCTGAGATCCCATCAATTATTTTGGTTGTTTTTGTTGGGTCTTCAATTTTTAAATTGCTAACAATGTCGATTAACATTTCTAGTTCAGAAGAAATCTTTTCGATGTTTTCCTCTGCAGTATGAGCATCAACTACTTTTTTGAGGCTTTGAACCTCGCTCTTTACTTGCTCTACTTTAAATGCATAGGGTTGTAAAGCTTCTGCTTTGAGTAGAAATTTAACACAATTTTCACTCAATTTATTCCCTTGAAGTTCGAGGTCTTTGTCTATTTCTTCAATTCTCAATAAATTGATATAACGTTTGTCTTTTAATGAGATGACATTTCCTCGAATTGTTCTCAACTGGACTAAAAGCTCCACAAACTTATCGATGTTATCGTTTGTTGATCGTTTTATGCCTTTTATTAATTCATTATATGCCTTTTCAACTTCCGTGAGGGCTTCGGCACTCGCTTTTTTTAATTTTACTACTTTTTCAAACTCCTCAATCGCATTGTTGGATGACTTTTGAATATCGGAAAGCGGTACTTCAAGAAGATAGGTTTCTTTTTTGTTTAGCCAATAATATGAATCCAGCACATCTGTTGTTTTTCTTACTAAATCTACATACAGACCTTCGTAGGAATCTTCTTTCTCTACGAGCTTTATAACCTCTTTACACTCGGCCATTGCCCTTACCACCTCCTTGTTTCCAACTTTACTCAAAAAGTTTTCAGATTCATTTACTGAAGTAAACCCATTAGAGATATAAGGTGTTGCCCAAATTTGAATCGCGTGATGAGCTTGTGCTTCATCTTCCGATTTGAAGAAACATAATTCGCCATTGTCAAATAATGAATAACCGTGACAAACAATTGGCTTACTGATGGTTTGTTCAATTAGATTGTATGATAACAGGAGGTATATACCGGCGATTTGATTATAAAAAACGTACATAAAGTCTTCTCCATTAGGAGAGGCTATTCGTTTTTCAAAAAGCATATCATTTAACTCTAGGTTAAATAATCGTACTTCACCTGTTTGTAAATACATTCCTTGAGGAAAGATTACACCGTGATCATCGGGTAATAATGCACAACATTTTTCAATAGCGTCTACGCGTGTGGCTTCCTTAATTTTATCATTATAAATAATAAACCGCGTCGTCTCTTCCTTGTAAGGACGCATTTTTAAAAAGACTAGATTGTCTACAATAGCATAATTTATATCAGCATCTTCTAATACCTGCTCCCGATATTCCACAGGCTCAGCATAAATTCCTTTTCCTGTATCCGTATTGTCCTCAATTTTAATAGTTAAATCTCCACCAATGGTTTCAACAAATATTTTATCCTCTAAAGAAATGTGAGAATGATCACCATGGCGATACATATCACGATTCGTTCGTTTCCATTTAAATTCATGTTGGTCTGGATAAACGACTTCATGGGCACTTCTATTATCAATGTAGGTTAATCGATCATTGTCCTTTTGCCATTTAAACACTTTAATGTCGTCAATCTTTTTACCGATTTGAAAAATCATGTACAAGAAAGGTCCAATCTCTGCAAATTTAGAAAATTGGGTTTCACGGTAGTATTGGTATAAGTTTTCAAATTCAGCAACAAATCGCTTATCCGTTAAAATTTGGGAAGAACTTGCTTGGAATCGGCGATCTTTAAAATCGGCTACTGTAAAAACATCGGCAACAGTAGTAGTTGTCCTTAAACCTATGTGGACGTTGTACCCAAATATAAAGGAGTTACCAAAAGAAATCATGTCACGTGGAATACACTTATTTTCTGTAGTGATTCTTTCATTGGCAATTAATTCTGTTTCAACAGAACCAAATACCTCTTTACGCAAATTATTTAATTTCTCTAATCGCTGCTTTAAATCGTCAGCCCCTTTTTGCAATCGACCTTTAATAATCTCATAGGTTCCTTGCTCAAGCGAGCCGTTGGATGATGTTTTATTTTCCTTCTTACGCGCTGACATTAATCTTTTTCCGAATTGATTGATTTTAATCATAGCCCACCGTTAAAACTAACGGTGAACCATGAAGTAATAGTAGGATGATTATTTTCTTATTCCTAAACTTTCAGGGGTGAGGTTGCCAATTCCCGCTTTATTAACAGTTTCTAGCAACTGGGCAAGGATCCCTTTAGTTTTTGCATCGGATGCTTCAGAATTCATTTTAATCAATAAGTTGGCGACACTTAGGTTTTTCAAATCTTCAGCGGTTACGCCAAATTGATTGATTAATGATTTTATTCGTTCTCCCATGTGTTCCCCATTCATATTATCTAAAAGGTGGTCTTTTACCTCTGTTAAAGCCGATGAATTATCGAGCGCACGCTCAACGTATTTTCCGTTTGATATTGCATTAACAATTTTGTCAAAAAATACTTGCTCACCACCAACAATATCGATTTTAGCAGATTCAAGAGCAGTCCCTAGAACAGAGGCCTGAGCCTCGGCAATGTCCTTTTGAATGTTTATTCCAGCAAGTTCAATTTCTTTGTCTTTTTCTAACTTTAATTTGAACTCTTCATGCTCTCTACCAACTTCATCAAACTTTTTCATTGCAACGGCTTTTTCATCAATTCCAACCGCCTCAACATGATATTTTTCTGAAGTTACAGCAGCCTCTGCTAATCCTTTATCTTTTTCTGCTGCTGCCAATGCTGCAATTACCTCACTTTCAGCAAGTCCTTTTTCTTTAGCAACTTTTGCAGCGGCTTCACCAATTTCTAAATCTGCAATGGCTTGGGCATGAGATTTAGCCTGGATTCCTTTGGCCTCTGCTAATGCTTCAGCTTCAATTACAGCAGCATTTGCATCTCCTTCTTTTTCGTGGGCAGCAGCTTTTGCTTCCATTACTTGAGCTTCAGAAATTCCTATCGCAGCTTCTTCGGCAGCTTTTGCATCTGCCAGAGTTTTAATAGCCTGAGCTTGCTGAATAGAGGCCTCTTGATTGGCTTGTGCATCAATCAATTTTTGTTTTGCATAATGTTCAGCAGCCTGCTTGGTGGCTTCTGCTTTTTTAATTTGCTGCACTAATGCTGCTTCTGCTTCTTCCTCTGCTTTCGTAATGGCTACTAATTTTTCTCTATCGGCCTCTGCTTGAGCTTTAGTGTCTTTTATACTTTCCTCTTCAACAACAACCGTTTTTTCAATAGCGACTCTTTCGCGAATAACTTCCTGAATGTTCTTTTTTTCCTCTTCAACGGCTTTTTCTTTCTCAATTTGAGCAAGTGTTACAATTCGCTCTCTTTCCGTTAATTCAAGCATCCTGTCTTTCTCTACTCGTTCCGTTTCTACGGCAGCAGTTCTTTCTTTATTTTTAGAAGCAACAATCACTTCTCTATCTTTATTTTCCTCAGCAATTGATAATTGTTCTTCAACGGCAATCCTTGTGTTTTCTGCTTTCAGTCTTTCCTCTTCCGCTACTTTTGCAATTTCAGCTTCCTCACGTGATTTAATGTTGGCTACTTCTCTTTTTTGTTGCTCCTCTTTTTCCGCAAGCTGTTTTTCTAATTCAAGAATAGCTTCTCTAGCTTCAACATTTTGTTTTGTGATAACTTTCTCTTTTTCTCGTTGAATGAGGTTAGCAGAGATTTTCTCACGAGAGGTAATATCAATAATTTTTTTAATCCCTTCTGCATCTAAAATGTTCGATTCACTTAATTGTTCAATTGGAGTTTGTTCCAGGTAATCAATAGCTGCATCGTCAAGAATGTAACCATTTAAGTCTGTCCCTATTACCTTAAGAATTTCTTGACGGAATTCATCACGCTTGTTATATAAATCAACAAAATCAAATTGCTTACCAACGGTTTTCAAGGCCTCGGAAAATTTGGAATCAAATAATCCAACTAATGCTTCTTGATCGGATGCTCTTTTGCATCCAACAGATTGAGCTACCTTTATTACCGAGTCGGCGGTTTTATTTACCCTTACGAAGAAAACAACCTTAATATCAGCTCTTAAATTGTCTTTACAAACCAATCCGTCGTTTCCATGACGCGCAATGGTGATGTTTTTTAAAGAGATATCCATGATCTCTAATCGGTGTAATACAGGAACAATTAGTTTGCCATTAAAGGAGACTTTAGTTCCTCCAACACCTGTTTTTACTAATGCTTGCCCTTGAGCAGCTTTACGGTACCACTTGGCAACCATTGCCAATATTCCAAGCACAACGATGATGAATCCACCACCTAACGTGAAAAGTAAGTTGTTAAAAATTTCCATAATTATAATTTAATCGATTGAGTGATGGGGTTCTACTAAATAGCAATCATCTTTTGAGATGTATTTTACAAGCATAGCCTGATCTCCTTTTTGCATTTCCCCGTTTTTTGTTTTTACATTTAATAATAAGCTTGATCCGTTTTCATAGGATTCAGCCTGACCAATTTTTGAATCTGAAATTGGGAATTTTATGGTAACTATTCTACCCAATAAATCAATTGCTGATTCTGATTCATCTTCTAACGCTTTAAACATTTTAACAAAAGGCATAGTAGCATATTTAGCGATGAATAGGGAGATAAATGAAATTGGAATAAAGATGACCAAAGAGGGTAAAAAAGTTTCTATTCCAATAATGTTGTTAATCAATGCATTGGCGAAGAGTGTAGGAAATATCCAAAATGTAATAAAAAACATTAGCGGAATATCCTTTAGATTGAAAAATCGCAATACATTATTTAAAAAGGAAACATCGTGTTCTCCCGTTGAAGCTAGATCGGCATCATAATCTATCTCAATATCTGCCTCTACATCAAACTCTAAATCAATATCTAGAGAACTCATATCTAGTGCTCCGAGTATAACTAAAAGCCAGTAACTCATTACGAACCCAAAAATAAGAGTAGGTATTATGTTGGGGGGAGAAAACAAAATGTCTACAATCCCCGATAGATATACTAAAAACATTGTTTATTGTGTTAGTTTTTGATTTAAAGAGTCAAAGCAAGGAAGTTAACATTTAACTTCCTTGGTAAATCATACTTTATTCGGGATTGTTCAATCCCATTTTAGCTTTTAAAGCTTCTAAATCTGATGCAGCTTTTGTTTGAGATGAATCACCAATGGCTGCTTCAATATCGTCGTCAAGACTTTTGCTTTCATTTGCAATTTCTCCATAAGATTCTGCTAAAGCTTCCTCCTGAGCAACTTTGTCTTTCATTTTTTCCAACATAGAGACTGTTCCAGTAGAATCAATATTCGACATTTGCTTGTTTAGCTTTTTAGTAGCCTCACTTACCTTAACACGTGCTTTTAGGGTTTTTAATTCGTTTTCCCATTTGGAAATGTTTGATTTTATTGTCGCTACATTTTTGTTCAACTGCTCTACTTTTCCTTCAAAGTTTTCCTTATTGGATTGAGATTGATTTAGCAATACTGTTTGCTCTTCTTTTCTGGCAAGCGCTTCAGTCGCCAATCGTTCAGCCTCAGCTACATCTAATTCTCCTTTTTGAGCTTTTTGAAGTAATAGCATTGCTTTTCGTTCGTAGTCTTTTGCTTTTTCTGAGTATGTTTCAACATCATTTTTTGCTCGTATAGCCAACGCTTTTACTTCAGCAACTGCTTGTAAGCTCTTGTTTAAGTCTTGTTTAAGATCTCTAATCCCTTGCTCAGTTAATTTGATAGGGTCTTCTAATTTATCTAAAGCACTGTGTGCTTCAGCTTGTCCTATTTTAAATAATCGTTTGAAAAAATTCATTGTTTGTGTTTTTTTTTAGTTTTTTGAAAATTCTATTAATCGTCCTCCATATTCTGAAAGAAGAAGCGTTAGCGAGTTGATTGATCCTTCTAACTCATTTTTATCTAGGTTTTCGAGTTGTAAAGTATCTCTAAAAATCACTTTTCCTCCCGTTTCATCTAGAACAAATGCACCATGAACAATGTCACGGTTTTTTTGCAATAATTCCTGAAACATTTCTTTACTGGAATGTTGTACATCCAATATGAATTGTTCCATAATTAAAATTGGGTCTGCGCACCCTATAACTAGGTTTTTGATTCCTAAATTTTCGTCTTGAATAACAAAAACTTGATCGTCTTTGTTTTCAACTGAAATATCAAAACCTAACTCCATTATGTAGTTTTTGATTTTGTCAAAGTTGTTCTCCATTTTGCTTTTTTTAATTTTTTTTAAATGTAAATTATTCTTTGTTAACTCAAACCATTTTATTGGTTTTTTTTGCCTTTTTTAGGTTAAATTATCTGGAATAATTATCCAGGGAGGATGTTTATTTTGGTGGTTTGCTAACATATCTGTACAATTGTACTAAATAAAAACTGTAAAAACAAATAAAATTAGCATTAATTGCAAAAAAAATTAGCTAAAATGTCGTTAATCGGAAAAAATATAAAAAAAATAAGAACTACTAAGGGGTTGAATCAGACGGAGTTTGGTAAGATATTTAATTTAACTCGAGGTTCTATCGGATCATATGAAGAAGGAAGAGCAGAACCAAAGATTGAAACATTGAAACTAATTGCTAATAAATTTAGCATTTCGTTAGATCATATTATCACAACAGAGTTGACTGTTAATCAACTCTCTGGTTTTTCTCCAGAGAATATTATAGGAAAGAGTAAACAAGATTCCGAAGGGTTTAATCTTCCTTCTATTCTTCCTAAATTGTTGAAGGAGAAACATGGAGATTACGAATTAATTGGACAAAACACTTTTTTTAAAACGTCTTTATCCTCTAAAGCAGAGTTTAGTTTACCTCTGGATGATACGATTCTATTGGATGGATTATTTGCTAAAAAGGGAGATCTTTTATTTTGTAAGAAAATTTTGGCGAAATCAGCTTTTGGATATCTTGTTTTACGTGATAGCCAAATTTTTTGGCAAGGACATGAACCTCAAAAAGGAGAGGGCGTAATTTTTACTGTAACGGGATTAATTTCGAATTCCTTTAGCATTGAAAATAAAAATCCAGTTCATGAAAAGCTTTCTGAATTAGAATTACGGATTATAAATCTTGAGGCCAAACGTTTATAGTAAATTTTACAGGACGCGTTTTTTTATTTCATGATTTGTTTGGTAACTATTCCCTTGTCGGAGAAAAGAGTAATAAAGTATATACCGGTAGGAAGAAGATGCACGTCAATTGAAAACTTTTTGTTTGTTGTTTGAATAGATTTTTCCATCATCTTTCGACCATTTAAGTCAAATGCAGTAATAGTTTTCCATTCCACAGGTTTTATTGTACTTATCCATATTTGTTCGTTGGTTAGATGAATATCTACGTCAGAGGGAAATATCTTTGTTGTTGAAGATATCGTGTTCTCGTTTACTGAGTAATTACTGAGTTTTACTTTGTCACCAAAGTTTCTGTCTTTATTGTTTGCTTGTACGAATGCGCCATAAAATGTTACTTTTCCTGTTCCGCTTGGTGGTGCTTTCCACTCAAAGGTCCAAGATGGACTAGAACTATTTAGTGCAGGGGAGTGGCCAATATGATTATTGGTTACAGTTGAGTTTATTCCTGCTGTAAACGTTCCCACTTTTTGACCAAATGCGTCTTCAGCTGTCATTGAAAAGCCATATAAAGGAAATCCTTCGGCTTCAATTCCTGAAACTGTAATGGTGTAATTTTCTCCTTCACTATACCCCGCGTTGGGTATGGTTGTTTCAATGACATTTTCAATATTTTCTTTTGGAAACGTTGAATGACAAGATGAGCAGTCCGACCCATCTCCGGGTGAACCTGATTTATTCGATGGTGCAAACAATGAATAAGATGAAAATGTAATGTAAGAGGAGATTAAAAGACCAATGAATCCAGTGGAGAAATAGAACTGTTTAAATACTTGCATTTTTTTAGGGTTAAGGACGACAGGTTTTAATGTAGTATTTTATATCGTAATTCACAATAATGAAAATGGTACGCGCTCTTATGACATGCTATTCAAAATAGCAGAATAGTATGTTTAAGCATAAGAGCAGTGAACTTTTCACTGGTTTCGTCCTTCTTTAAGGTATAGCAATACTCTGTTTTTTAAATCTGAATCGCTAAGTTGGTTGATGTTGAGTGTAATAAATTGTTCATCTTTTTTGATGTGGTCATTGTATCCTAAAAAGGAAGGGGCATGATCTTGTATGGTTAATCGTAAGAAATGGAGTTCTAAATTATCTGGATATTGAATCAATAATTTTTCAAGTAATTGTCTTCCTTTATTAAAGGCTTCTAATTTATTTAAAGGATTGTAGTAATCTTTAGCCTTTAAAAACCAAAGCATTGTTTTATAGCCTTGGATTTCAATATTGGTATTTGATGTCTGGTTGAGAAGCTCTTCAAATTCATCTAAACTTATTTCATCTGAATTGACTTTAAAGTAAGATGTCCTCACTTCCTTTAGAGAATTATTTGAGTATACTAGAGGAATCCAAAGAAAAAGTACGATAAATAAAGTTCGGATTTTCAAAACAACTATTTGGATTAAATATACGAGAAATTGAATCAAATAAAAAGAGCCAAGATTGCATGTGATGAATTGGAATGCGCGCTCAAACACCGTGCAAAATAAGATTTCATAAATTAAAGTTTAAGAAGCCAAAAATGTTTGAAATAGTTATTGGCTTTTTGTTTTTCGGGATCTGAAAGTGGATTATTAAGTAAGGTCATAGCGGCTAATCTTCCTTCTCTTTTAGAGAACTCATTGGGAATAAAAGTAATGTCATTGTTATTGAAGAACACCATTTTCAGTTGAGGTGCTTTTCTAATATTTGGTGGTAGAATTTTAAAATTATTACTCCCGAGGTGAATCTCCCAAAGTTTTTTCAATTCATAAAATTCTGGGGGAATTTCTGAAATATTATTATTGAAAATGTAGAGGTATCGAAGCGCATTCAGATCAGTTAAATCTCTTGGGAATTCGCTTAAGTTGTTATTGTCCAACCAAACTTTATTCACATTGGATAATTGAGATAATTGATTTGAGAAATGGTCAAAATCAATATGGTTATTACTTAGTTTAATAGCTCGAATTTGAGTGTTCAATGTGAAAGAATCAGGGAGTTTATGCAATTGATTATTTGAGAGATTAATGAATTTCAAACGCTTTAATTGTACAAGGCCTTTAAATACAGGGTCAAGATTAAGGTTGGGATTATTTTTTAATGAGAGGTGTTTGAGATGTTGAAGATTATAGAGGATACTAGGTAGTGAATCAAGTTGTAATGAATCAAGTAAAAGAATTTCAATTTGAGGATTGTTAGCTATTACATTACGTAATTCTTTCTGATTAGTGATTTTCACGTGCTTGGACTTTCCTTCTCTTATACTAGAGGAATCAACAATCTCTTGCTGGTAAACATTCACACAACTCAAGAGCATTAAATTGATTAGTATGGAAGTGATGTATTTCAATTTATGGATTGAACTTTTTTTAGTACACCTGTAGCACATTCAAATAAGAGTTTGTTCTTCTCATCAACAGGCCACTCAAATCTTGGGTATAGTCCAAACGTATCATGGAGCCAATTTTGGATATTAGCACCAGTTTTTTTTGAATCGACTCCAAGTTTTAGGGCAATGGAATAGTAATTTGATGTGCGACTAAATGAACCAAAAATATTTCCGTGGTAGAGGTTTTCAAAAGGTGTTGTTGAGGGCAATACAATCGCAGATTCATCATCAGAATTTTTTTGTTGTGTGGGGTTTTTCGAGTAGTCGGGTTCAGGTGTAAATAATGCTAATCCAACGCCATATATATCAATATAATTGCTTTGTAATTGAGCAATTTTTAGCATTAAGCTTCCTGTTTCTCCCATGTCACCTCCTTTTCCTCGAAAAAATCCAGATTTAAAATCATTTGAGAAATTAAAGTGAATCATTGTTTGTTTTTGTGAAAATAAACCTAAAAAATTACCTCTTTTATTACTGAACTTTTTCAAAGTTCCAAATTGTAAATTAACGTCAACACCTATTCCAAATCCATTGAACGAAGTAGGGTGGGATTGATCGTAAAAAAAATTATTCGAAGTAGTTGAGATTAAGCTTCCTGCTAGATTTAATCCATTTCCCCAACCCAATATTCCCTTAACGGAGTAATTAATTCCTGATCCATAGTTTTTCACTCCAAATTTCGTCCTATATACTTCATAACTGCATGATCCGTTGATGAACACAGAACTCCCATTTTTAAATCCAAATGCTGATTCGTGTAGCGCTAAATTACCATCTAAACTAAGATTGATGGATTGGAGTTGCGAACCAAAAATAAAATGTGTGCCAAAGGTAATAGCTGAATTAATATTCCCGCCTTTACATATTTGAAAGAGGAATAAGACTATAAATATGGCTATTCTTTTAAACACATTTAAATTTACATCGAGGGAGATGAAGTAACAATAATTCCTTGTTAAATTTAATAATAAGGGTGTTCATATTTCACATCAAGGCATAGTGGTTCAGTGAATACATAAACCAATCTATTTCCTATTTAAACGAAATAATGATATGTTTTTTGAATGCTTTTGGTAAAATTCAATCATATGGGTAATTTGAATAGTGTCGAAATCATTAACAAGGCCGAGAAAAAAAAACTTTGGAAAAGTTAAGTCTTCCTTTGAGGTATTCTCCAAGAGTATTAAGAATTGAAGTGAGTATTTTATAAAATGGGCATCGGAAGTATTTAATGAATGATAATACGTTGAATTATTGGTTTTTGAATTGAATTAATAAAATAGTAATTTAAGGGAATTCAACCTTTGGTTATGTCCTCTTTATCACCATTTACTCAAACTTTAGGAAAACGTAAAGCGAAACACTTACTGAGAAGATCTTGTTTTAATTTCACTCCTGAAAAAATTGATCAATTTGCGAGTTTTACTCCTGCTCAGGCTCTTTGGGCTTTGAGCGCACCGTCTATCCCTAAGCTTTCTGAACCAATTGACCCGAGGGGAGAGGATTGGGAAGAACAGCATTGGACCAGTTCTCCAAAAGACCCCGCTGAATTTAGTAGACAAGGTGCTAAACGGACATATATTTGTGGTTGGTGGTGGTACAACGCTCAAAATGAAATTTCATTGGAGCATAAGTTAACCTTATTCTTACATACGTGTTTTACCACATCTAAAGACGCAGGCACAGGTCCAGCAACTCATTTTTTTGACTATTTACGTTTGTTGCAAAAATATGCATTTGGGAGTGTTAAAATTTTGGCGAAAAAAATCACACTCAACAATGCGATGGTTCTTTATTTAGATAATAATTTAAATAGTAGATGGAAGCCGAATGAAAATTATTCAAGAGAGTATTTAGAATTATTTACGATTCTTAAAGGAGAACAAAGGGGTCCCGGCGATTACACAAATTATACAGAGTCCGATGTGATTGAGGCAGCAAGAGTTTTAACGGGGTTTAGAAATAAAAATGATCGTTCAATTCAAGATCCTGACACCTCTATTCCTCAAGGATATGTTAATGTAAATGCTCATGATAAAGGGGATAAGACATTTAGTGCTGCATTCGGAAATAAAATAATACAAGGCGGTGTTGATGAGGCATCAATACTAGCAGAATATGAAGAGTTCGTAGACATGGTTTTTGATCAAGATGCTACAGCATTAGCATATGTTAGAAAGCTCTACAGGTTTTTTGTGAAAAGTGAATGGGATTCTGTTGTTGAAACGAATATAATCGAACCCTTGGCAACTGATTTAAGGGCAAATGGATATCAATTGTTACCCGTTTTAAAGAGGTTGCTTGAATCAAAACACTTTTATGATGAATGTGATAGTGACAATACGGATCAAATCATTGGGAGTATTATTAAGCATCCAATGCAACTTTGGACGGAAATTACATCAGCATTTAAAGTTGATATTATAAATCCTTTAGTGTTAGACAATCAGGACGAATATTATCACTTGTTTTTTAGGAATTTCGGGCATAATTCAAGTTTTTCGGGTTCTGGATTTAATATGTTTGCTCCGGATTCGGTGGCAGGATACCCTGCCGATTACCAAGGTCCAGATTATGATAGGCAATGGTTTACATCAGCAACAATTGTTAGTAGGTATAAGTTCATTGAATCTTTTTTATATGGAAGGGATCTAATCGCAGGTTGGGGTAGGTTTTCCTCGGTTGTAGATTCTGTTAAATATGTGGAGACAACAATTTCCAATCCATATGACGCAGAAACTGTAGTGAGAGAAATTGCAGAATATTTATATCCAGAATCGATTGATCAAGATCGAATAGATTATTTCAAAGATCTTCTATCAAACTCATTGGGAGATGAGTATTGGACAGGCGCTTGGAGTGATTATATTGGTGGGGATGATACTACAACGAGAATAAGGTTAGATCAGTTATTAATTGCTATGGTTAACGCAGCAGAATTTCAATTAATGTAGGTTATGAAAAGAAGGGATTTTATAAAGCTTAGTACCACTGCCTCTGCCGCCGCATTAATGCCTTTTGATTTGAATGCTATGTTCGAATCTGATGAGTTGAAAAACTGCGACTTTTCAAATAGAAAATTGATTTTAATCAATTTAGACGGAGGCAATGATGGACTGAATACAATAGTGCCTGTAAATCAATATGATATTTATTCAAATCTGCGTCCCACCATTAGAGTTCCAGAGTCTGGATTGAATAAATATATTTCGCTGGATTCTGGGTTAGCAGAAAATCAACTTGTCGGATTACATCCGATTCTTACTGATTTTAAAAGGTTGTACGATGAAGGTAAAATGCAGATAATTCAAGGTGTTGGTTATCCTTCAGCCAATAAAAGTCACTTTACTTCTAGTGATATGATGATGACAGGGAATGATGGGAATGGATGGGGAAATGGAAAGGATTCAGGATGGATAGGAAGATATATGGAAAATATGTATGCGAGCGAATTAGGGAAAGATTACCCTTTTGCTGTTCAGATGGGAAACGTTAAGAACTCCCTTGGGTTCTTTGGTGAACATGAGCACGGAATGAATATGAATATAACTAATCAAGATGCTTCTGGTTTTTATTCAATAATCAATGGTTTAGGAGGTGAGGCGCCAAAAGAAATTTCTAAAGATTCTGATTTTGGAATTGAATTAGATTACATTGTTGAGACGGACAAGTTGGCTAATATTTATGCTGGTTCAATTTCAAATGCATTCAATTTAGGTTCAAATGAAGCTTCTTATCCAGATACAGACTTGTCCAATCAGTTGAAAACCGTTGCAAGAATGATTAAGGGAGGGCTTAAGTCAAAAATTTTCATGGTTCGATTAAAAGGGTTTGATACGCATGCTATGCAGTTAGAAACAGGTGGAAATGATGTTTTAGGAAGACATTATCTTCTGCTTGAAGAGCTTTCTGGTGCAATTGGAGCATTTATGAATGATATTTCGTCGATTGGTTTGGAAGAAGACGTTATGGCGATTACCTATTCAGAGTTTGGAAGAAAAGTTGCTGAAAACGGAAATTTAGGAACAGATCATGGTGAAATAGCTCCAATATTTATTTTTGGAAATACAATTGAAGGAGGGATGACAGGAATTAATCCTGATTTGAATGAAGCAATTGAAGATAATAACTGGCAAATAGAAACGATTCAACATGATTATCGATCTGTTTTTGGTACGTTATTAAAAGATTGGATGGGCGGAGATGCTGAAGTCTTGGATAAAACATTTTACAATCATACCACAAACACAAGTTTTAATGATTCCACAATTGATCATCTTGTTAAATCATCATATAAAATCGATGAGGGATGTTCTTCAGGGATAGAAAAAAATGTCTTCAATTCAAATGAAAGCTGCACATGGTTTGCTTCTCCAAATCCTTTTAGTAACGAGTTGACGTTAAGAAATGAAAATGATGTTCATAAGATTATAGTGTATGTGTATAATCAAAGCGGTCAGCTCGTCAAAGTAATTAATACAAATTATTCAAATGGAAACGTGCGGTTAGAATTATCTGCACTCTCGCCTGGAAATTATACTTTAAAAATAGCTTCAGATGGACGTGTCCTAGAGGTAATAAAAGTAGTTAAACGTTAGGTGTTTAGGACATACAATTTTTTTATTTTAATGTGCTTAGCGTGTGCACAAAGGTATTCAAGACATCAAAGCCCATCTCAGCCATTGTATTTCCTTTATTGTCAATAAGGGGATTTATTTCAACAATTTCAAAACAACATATTTTTTCACTCTTTACTAATCGGTTAATAAGGTTGATGACCTCACGAAGAAATAAACCTTTTGGTGATGGAGTTCCTGTGCCCAGGCTTAGGGAATCATCAAACACATCTACGTCAAATGAGATATAGATACGATGACAATTCACAAGTTGGTTTAGAATGGATTCAGCGGTTGATACGCCTCCGTTTTTCCGAATAAAATCCACAGTGTAATTTTGAATATTCATTGTTTTAATTAAATGCTCCTCCTGCCATTCTGTATCTCTTAACCCCACATAAATTAAGTTCTCAGAGTGTATTTTTGGAGAGATATTCCCCAAGGATTTTATATTATCCCATAGGGTTAAAACTTCTGACTTAGGATTGTTTTGAGCATGTTGTAATTGGTCTAAACCCAAGGATGCGGCTAGTGGCATACCGTGCATATTTCCTGATGGAGTAGTGTAAGGCGTGTGAAGATCGGCATGGGCATCAATCCATACAACTCCGAGAGTTTCACTTGGAAAGGCTGATTTGATTCCTGCAAGAGTTCCAGCAGCAATGGAATGGTCTCCTGATAATAAAATTGGAAAGACTTCCTTATTTAGTTGATTGTATACTTCACGATAAACACGGTTTAAAACGGTGTGGACATGTTTAATTCGTTTTGCATTCGGGAAACTTATATTTTTCAAAAGTGATTCATTTTCATCCTTGATGGAAATAATTTCGAAATGATCAAATAAGGAACTGTTTTTTTTATGAGCGGCTTTTTTCAATCCTTCAAATGCCTTGGAGGAACCTCTTACTCCAGCACCTAGCTCTGAACAGATCTTGATGAATTTTATTTTATGTGTATCCCGCATCTTAATTTAACTTAACGGGCAAAATTTAAAATCGTTTTATCCTATATTTGCTTTGAAATATGACTACCGCTATAAGGAATAGATATATTGTTGCGATCATCACCATTCTTTTAACGCTGTTTTTTGATCAGTTGATAAAAGTATGGGTTAAGTTAAATTTTTACTACGGCGAAAGTTTTGAATTAATTGGTGATTGGTTCCAATTACATTTTGTTGAAAATCCAGGCATGGCCTTTGGATGGGAAATCCCTTTTTTAGGTGATCAAGGTGCAAAAATTTTGTTGAGTATTTTTCGAATTATTGCTGTTGGTGTCATTTTCTATTACCTAATTGGTTTAATTAGGAAAAAAGGATCTTTTGGCTTAATAGTTAGTATCGCCCTTATCTTTTCTGGAGCCTTAGGTAATATTGTGGATAGTTTACTCTATGGATTGGTTTTTAGTGACAGTCCCCGTCATTTATCCATTACAGCGGAAACAGTGCCATTTGGAGAAGGATATGCTAACTTCTTAACAGGTAAGGTTGTTGATATGTTTAGTTTAAGCTTTTTTTCTCCAATTTTCAATTTGGCTGATGTAGCAATATCTGTGGGTGTTGGTATCATTATTGTCTTTCAAAGAGGGTCCTTTCAAACTGAATTTTTTAATAAAAGTAAAGCACCTGTTTCACAACCTCGGGAACCATCTGAAGAGGAAAAGTCCCGAGAACTCATTTAATGTTCTTTTTGGTTAAGCAATCTATTTAATCACAATATTTCAATAAATACACCAACTTTTTTGTCTCTTCATTTTCCCCACGAAAGGACATTGATCTTATAGCTTTTTTAGGAAATTAATGGTTATTTTTACCTGAAATTCGTTAGTCAATGGGACTTAAGTCTAAAATCGCTCAACTTTACGCAAAAAGACAAGCCAAGAAGGTTAGGTATTGGATGGACAATGCAATTGAACTCCAACAGAAGACGATGAAAAAATTAATCGCTAAAGCGTCTAACACGGAGTTTGGAAAAGATCATAATTTTTCGTCTATAAAAACGTATGAAGATTTCAAGAGAAATGTACCACTAAATGATTATGAAGGATTAAAAGAATATGTTGAAAAAGTTGTTGTTGGAGAATCGGATGTTTTGTGGCCTGGATTACCACTCTATTTTTGTAAAACATCAGGGACAACATCTGGAGTTAAATATATTCCTATTTCAAAAGAATCTATGCAGCATCACATTGATGCTGCAAAAAATGCCCTGTTGATGTACATGGATGAAACAGAGCGCGCTGAATTTACGGAAGGAAAAATGATCTTCCTTCAAGGTTCACCTGAGTTAGATAAGAAAGGAAAAGTACCCTTTGGTCGCTTGAGTGGAATAGTTGCCCATTATGTTCCAAATTATCTTCAAAAAAATAGAATGCCCTCATGGGAGACAAATTGCATCGAAGATTGGGAGACAAAATTGGAGAAAATTATTGACGAGACCATTCATGAGGATATGCGTCTAATTTCAGGTATTCCGCCGTGGGTTCAAATGTATTTTGAACGCATAGAAGCAAGGACCGGAAAAGAAATTAAGGACGTGTTTCCAAACTTTTCCTTGTTTGTTCAAGGAGGGGTGAATTATAAACCTTATCAACCTATCTTTGATAAACTTGTTGGTAAGAGAGTCCCTACAATAGAGGTTTATCCAGCATCAGAAGGATTCATCGCTTTTCAAGATTCACAAAGCAGAGAAGGATTGTTATTGAATGTGAATGCGGGGATATTTTTTGAATTCATACCAGCAGATAAATTTTTTGATGAAAATCCGCCAAGATTAAGCCTAAAGGATGTTGAGTTGGGTGTGAATTATGTGATTATATTGAACACAAACGCTGGCCTTTGGGGGTATAACATAGGTGACACCGTTGAGTTCGTTTCTATAGATCCTTTTAGAATTGTTGTGACTGGGAGAATCAAGCATTTTATTTCTGCCTTTGGAGAGCATGTTATTGGGAAAGAGGTAGAGGCTGCAATGATTAAAGCAGCTCGTCAAACAGAGGCCGATGTTGTTGAGTTTACTGTTGCGCCTCAAGTAGACGGTGGTGATCAGAGTTTGCCGCATCATGAATGGTTTGTTGAATTTTCAAAAGAACCTAATTCCTTTGAAGATTTTATCAGAATAATTGACGAAGAAATGCAAAAACAAAATGTTTATTATCAGGATTTGATAAAAGGAAATATTCTTCGTCCTGCTGTGTTGACACACTTAAAACGCGAGGCTTTTGTAGAGTATATGAAATCCATCGGTAAGTTGGGAGGGCAAAATAAAGTACCACGATTGAGTAACGATCGGAAAATTGCGGAACAGCTATCACTTTACAAAATATAAATCGAAAAATACTCACTCACACTCGTGCAAGAAAAAAAGAAAAAAATTGCCATTTTAGGTTCATCTGGTTCAATAGGTACTCAAGCTTTAGAGGTGATTGAAGAACAATCACATTTATTTGAAGTTGAAATATTAACGGTGAACAAAAGTGCTGATCTGCTCATTGAACAAGCGAAAAAATTTAGACCTAATGCAGTAGTGATTGTAGATCAAGCATTTTACAATCAAGTAAATAATGCTTTATTTGACTATGACATAAAAGTGTATACTGGAGCCGAGGCATTGGAACAGGTGGTGACTTTTAATGAAGTTGATATTGTACTTACTGCACTTGTGGGTTATGCCGGTTTACAACCAACAATTTCTGCTATCAATGCGGGGAAAACAATTGCATTAGCAAACAAAGAGACTTTAGTGGTTGCAGGGGAGTTAATTACCCGATTAGCTCGAGAGAAGGGGGTGAATATTTTACCAGTTGATAGTGAGCATTCAGCTATTTTTCAGTGTTTGACAGGGGAGTATATGAATCCCATTGAAAAAATTATACTAACCGCAAGTGGTGGACCTTTCCGTGGTAAAACAGCCGAAGAATTAAAAGCAGTAACCAAAGTTCAAGCTTTAAAGCATCCGAATTGGGATATGGGAGCTAAGATTACTATTGATTCTGCTAGTTTAATGAATAAGGGCCTTGAAGTTATTGAAGCAAAATGGTTATTTAATTTAAATCCAGAGCAAATTGAAGTGGTTGTACATCCTCAAAGTATAATTCATTCACTCGTGCAGTTTGAAGATGGGAGCATAAAAGCTCAATTAGGTTTACCAGATATGAAATTACCTATACAATATGCCATGGGCTTTCCAGAACGGTTAAAAAACGATTTCACAAGATTTAACTTTTTAGATTACCCTCAACTTGGCTTTGAGGCGCCGGATACGAAAACTTTTCGTAATCTTGCATTAGCCTTTAGTGCCCTTAAAAAAGGAGGGAATGTGCCTTGTGTAATGAATGCGGCCAATGAGGTTGTTGTGGCCGCTTTTTTAGAGGATAAAATAGGCTTTTTAGAAATGAGTGAAGTGATTGAACGTTGTATGGATGAAATTCCATTTGTGGAAAAGCCTGAATTAGAGGATTATATTCAGTCAGATAAACAGGCCAGAACAGTTGCTCAAAGAATTATTGAATCAGTATAATGGAATTTTTTACAAAAGCAGTAAGCTTAATATTTAGCCTTTCAATTCTCGTTGTGCTCCATGAATTAGGGCATTTCATACCTGCTAAATTATTTAAAACAAAAGTAGAAAAGTTTTATTTGTTCTTTGATCCTTGGTTTTCATTGGTAAAAAAGAAAGTTGGAGACACCGTGTATGGTATTGGATGGTTACCGCTTGGAGGTTATGTTAAGATTGCCGGCATGGTTGACGAGTCCATGGATAAAGAGCAAATGAAGCAACCACCAAAACCATGGGAATTTCGTTCAAAGAAAACATGGCAAAGGTTAATTATTATGGTTGGAGGAGTAACTGTAAATGCGCTATTGGCATGGTTTATTTATAGTATGTCTCTTTTAACGTGGGGAGAAGATCGATTGCCAAATACCAATTTAAAGTATGGTATTGCTACCACAGAAATTGCAAAAGATCATGGGTTCAAGGATGGAGATATTCCACTTTCAATTAATGGTGAGCAATTCAGTTTTTTCTCTGATTTTACGAAAGAACTTCTCCTGAATGATCAGGAGAAAGTAGTTGTCGTTTTACGAGAGGGGAAAGAGATAAGTTTTACGGTTTATGATGAATTTGGTGATCATGCAATTGATTCAGGTATTCAAAGAGTAGTGAGTCCTAGAATCCCGTTTATACTTGATTCTGTGCTGGCAATTAATGCAAAAGGAGATACAACCGCTGCTTTTGGAAAATTGGAAAAGGATGATCAGATTATAGCGTTAAATAATACACCAACTCCATTTTATGTTGATTTTCAACGAGCTATTAAAGCCATAAATCAACCTCACATTGAACTTACAGTATTGAGAAGAGGGGATTCAATAAAAGTTCCCATGAAAATAGAATGTAATCGGTTATTAGGTGTGGCTCGAAAAAACACATTTAATTTTTTAGATACAGTCCATTACAATTATTCATTCGTTGAGTCTTTTCCTGCTGGATTTAACAAGGCTGTAGACGTTTTATCAAGTTATATTCGTCAGTTTAAAAAAGTAACAAGGCACGCTGATAGTTTAGGAGGGTTTGGCGCACTTGGAAGTTTGTTTCCAGAATCTTTTTCGGACTCAAATTATTGGCAAAAGTTCTGGAATATTACGGCGTTATTATCAATTATTTTAGCGTTTATGAATTTACTTCCCATACCTGCATTAGATGGCGGCCATGTCATGTTTTTATTGTATGAAATGATTTTCAGAAGAAAACCGGGGGAGAAATTTTTAGAGTATGCTCAAATGACAGGTATGATTTTGCTATTGGGATTAATGCTTTATGCGAATGGGAATGATGTGTTCAGAGGATGGTTCTCTGATGATTCAACACCTTCAAAAGTGGATTGTTGGGAACAAGTGTCCAATAAGTAATGCATCAGATCATTTGTTTATCAAGAGAGAAATCTTCTCACGAATGATTTAGTCCATAGTATTAATCTATCGAATGAGATTAAAATTTAAGCCTATTAACCAATTAAATTGGGTGAACCAAAAATGTTGTTTTCCATTCTCTGAGGGATTACTTGTGATTCGAATATTAGGCATATTAATGAATCCGCCTTTTAGGTTAGTTTGAATGAAAAAGTAATTCCAAAACCGAACATTGCATCCTAATTTACCATTTGTACCAAAGCCAGCTATATTAAAATCATCGCGATAGGTTCTTTTAAACATAACTGTGCGTGTCTTAGGTAAAAGAAAACCCGCACCAAACCCTACAACTGCTTGAGTGATAATTTTATCTTTCCAGGATAAAAATGGGTAATAGTAATCACTCTCTATATTTACATAATTTAAGCCGTCGGTATGTTCAAAATTGAGAAATGTACTATCCAAAAAAATGGGATTATTTACATAATTTCCATCGTAGGGTGTTTCCATATTAATGTCTCCACTAATCGTATTATGTCGTAATATCTCCATCACATATTTCATATGGTCAAGGCCCAAAGAAATGGACCAGTTATTTGTAATAAAATATCCTACTCTTAGGTTTGTTTGTGGTATTGTTAAGTTTTTAGGAGCAAAATAAGTGGCCCAATTAAAAGGAGTAGGTCGATCTTTTGCAACAGCATCGTATAAAATAAAATTAAAATGATCTCCTTCAAACTGAATGTCGGATTTTGAATACCACGCTCTATTGTATCCCCAGTTAATATGAAGTTTACCCTTATTAAAACTATTTGACTTGGATGTATCTAACCTAAACTTAGAGGAAGGAACTAAATCATTTTGTCCAAATGTAAAAAAAGAGAAAATAGTTATAAAGGGTATCAAAAGGAATCTCATACTAAGCAAAAATACAACGAATAGTTTTTATTAAATTTTATTGGAATCTTAATTTAAAAAGAGAGTAGGATGAATCAATTTTTTATCTTTACATTCTAAATCTATAGAAATGAATATTCCAACCGAGTTAAGGTATACAAAAGATCACGAATGGGTTAAATTAGAAGGTGATGTTGCTGTAATTGGCATTACTGATTTTGCACAAGGAGAATTGGGTGATATTGTTTATGTTGAAGTGGAAACTGTTGGAGAAACACTGGAAGCCGAGGAGGTTTTTGGAACAGTTGAGGCTGTAAAAACTGTATCAGATTTGTTCTTGCCGTTATCAGGTGAGGTACTTGATTTAAATGATGCTATTGAGGATACTCCTGAAATTGTGAATGAAGATCCGTATGGTGCAGGCTGGATGATTAAGGTGAAAGTATCCGATGCTGATCAGTTTGAATCGTTATTGTCTGCGGAGGAATATAAAAACCTAATAGGCTAAAAATCCATTGAAAAGGAATTCCTGAAAATGAATTCCTCTAAAAGAAATCTTAGTCTATTCACTCTATTTTACTAGAAAAGTAGTTGTATGCATTCCATATGAATTGCTCATGGATAAAGTGTAAAGTCCCATTCCAAAAGAACTTACATCTAATTGAGATAGGATTTTACTTGATGAGTTAATGGTTTTACTTTTCACTAACTTTCCTTGAACATCTCGAATGTGTAAAAGAACTTCTTCATTTTTTGAGTAATCAAAGTTTACATGAATAATATTATTTGCAGGATTTGGGAATACTGTGAGTGTATGGATTCCCATATTTTCTTTTATTCCTGAGGTGATTTGACCAGGAATATATAGATATAATGAATAGTCTTCAGCTTGGCCATATGTTGGACTACTGCAAGCATCTGATATCGGAATTAAATCCAACAATACCCTCATTCGAATAAACTCATTTTGTGAGGCATCATTCGGAATGGTTAACGAGTCAGACAATATATTTTCGCCTATTCCACTTTCATTTAGAACAAGTTCTGAAACATCAAAGGAACCATCGTTATTATAATCAATCCAAGCTTTTAGGTAAGTAGGGTTTGTTGGTGCATTATCTGGTGTAACATTTAGCACATAGTTTGAATCAATTTTTAAAAAAGAAGTTATTGCGCACTCGTTTGTATTATCAACGTATCCACCATCAATAAATGCTGTATAGCTTATGTGATGTAATTCCCCTTCCAATTCAACAATCCCCACCCCGGCATAATTTCCTTCTAAGCCAGTTTCATCTGTTTGAGGGGTACATCCCGCAGGATCCACTGCTTCGCATGCGGCAATAGGCTCGTCTAATCCTCTAGATAATAGTAAGCCTTTTCGGGTTCCTTCAAGAGCTGCTCTCATTCTGTCTTTTTGGTCTTGTGTGAACATAATTTGACATTCTTGAGACGAGTAATCCATGTAGTTTCTAACAACATTCCCTAATGGTGTTCCTGTACAAGGGTTAATCTCTGAGGTGTCGCATGTGAAACTTTCACTTTCAAAGTGAGGATCAGTATCACAACATAAATCCCCTTGTAGAGAACAATCACTATTTTGTGGACAACCATTTACGGTTGTGTCTCCACTCGATTGAAGATGGAACGTGTGGTATAACCCTAAGGCATGCCCCATTTCGTGGACCAAGGTAACTCCCAAGTTGTTCCAAAAATTAGCTGTACCATTTTCATCTCCCCAAGATGTATGTTGAATAATTGTTCCGTCATATGCTGCACTTGTTCCAGGAAAGTAAGCAAAACCTTGTGTTCCAAAGCCGCCATCATTACCTCCTATTTCGGATACAATCCAAATATTGTAATATTGGCCATTAGGCCATTTACTCGCCGCTTTTACGTCTGCTTCATCTGCTCCAGGATCAGTCCCTATAGCAACTCCATCACTAGCGTATCCAGGAATTCCTGAAGCATCATAGCGAATAATTCCATTGGTGGAAGCACCATTAGGATCCTGTATGGCTAAGTGAAATTCGATTCCCATATCAATTCCTAGTCCATTCTCATTTCTAAATGCATCATTTAGCTGTTGAATACCGCTTAAAATTTGAGCTTCGGAAATATTCGAACCCGTGCCAATAGATTCTCCAACATGCATGATATGCACCACTACTGGAACACGATATATTTCTTCTGTGCTTTTGAAACGAAAATTTCGATTGATTAACTGTTGAAGGTTCGCTTCATTTTTTTTAAATTTTTCTATTTCATTTGGATTATTTTTAAGGTAGTTCGCAAGTAGTGTTTCTGAGGCGCATCTTTCTGAATGTTGGGCATTGGCAATAAAACTGATCAATAAAAGGGTGTATAAAAGTCTAAATATTTTCATGCAAGATAGTATTGGAGACTCCTTAAACTTGAATTATTAAAATAAGTTTCGATATTCAACGATTAATATTAGAAAAATAAATAATTGAATTATATTTTCTTTATTAGAATTTGGGGGGTGGATGTTTTAATTGTGTATATTGTAAAAAAACGACTTTGTGCCTTTTGTACCTCCAAAATACGATTTAAAATCCAACGATTTCTTCAAAACACTGAAACGTAGAATTGATGAATATTTCAAGGAAAATGATATCCAAAAAACAGGTAATGGAAAAATGTATTTCAAAACATGTTTCATGATAACATGTTATCTTACACCCTATTTTTTAATTCTTTTCGGAGATATTCAAAACAGTTGGCTTTATTCTTCTTTATGGCTTTTGATGGGGATTTTTATGTCCGGTATTGGTTTAAGTATAATGCATGATGCTATACATGGGGCTTACTCCAAGAATAAAACCGTTAATTTGATTTTGGGAGAGGTTATTAATCTTGTTGGAGGCGCATCAATTAATTGGAAAATACAGCACAATGTATTGCATCATACCTACACGAATATTGAAGAATTTGATGAAGATATTAATGCGCCTTTCTTTTTGAGATTCTCACCCAATAAAAAGAGAATGGGTATTCATAGATTTCAGTATATCTATGCATGGTTCTTTTACGGACTTTTAACGTTTAATTGGGCATTTTTCGCTGATTTTGATTCCTTAATTCGATATCGCAAAAAGGGATTGATCAAAACGATTTCTAAGCGTTCCTTTGCATTTCATTTTTTAAAAACGACTTTGCTTCGATTAGCTTATTTTACCTATATTCTAATCCTTCCAATGTGGTTAACAGAAGTATCATTTCTTGTGATTCTTTTTAATTTCTTACTTATGCATTTCGTGGCAGGATTTATCTTAAGTTGTATATTTCAACCTGCTCATGTGATGGAAATTTCGAAATTTTCAAATGCAAAATCGGGAGAGCAGGTACCTAGAGATTGGGCTAGTCATCAACTCATGAATACGGTAAATTTTGCCACTAAAAATAAATTACTCACATGGTTTGCTGGAGGGTTGAACCATCAGGTTGAGCATCACTTGTTTCCGAGTATATGTCATGTGCATTATACGAAGCTTAGCCATATAGTAAGGGAAACAGCTAGAGAATTTAATCTTCCTTATCATAATCTTCCAACATTCAGGTCTGCGATATGGACGCATATGAAAATGTTGAAGCATCTCGGAAAAGCATAAGCCGTCTTTTGTGATAAGAAAGATGTTATAATCCATAAAATTTTATAAAATTAAAGGTATGTTTCAAAAATCTATTTTAATAGTAGTCTTGTCTAGCATTGTGTTTTTTATTTCATGTAAAAAGGAACTAAATGAATCGCAAGAACGTGGAAAAGTTACAGTAGAATTTAATCATAAAGTAGGTGCTGAGCATCTCTCCTTTAATGAGAAAAAATATATCAATGTAGTTGGACATCAATATGATGTACGAACATTAAAGTATTTCATAAGTAATCTCACCTTCACGCCAATTTCTGGTGATGCAATTATAATTAAAAGCCCCTTGTATGTGAATGCAGATGATATCTCTTCATTAATTAAGAAAGAGATTTTAGAATTACCTTTTGGGACATATTCATCAATCGGTTTTTCATTTGGAATAGACTCATTGATGAATGTATCTGATACGCTCCAAACCGTTGAAGAGGCCGCCATGGCATGGGGAATGGGCTCTGGGGGGTATCATTATATGAAACTAGAGGGCACATATGACTCTTTAGGAGTCGATTCCATTACAAAAAGCTATGCTCTCCATACTGGTCCTTCAATGGGGAAGCCCTATGACTTTCATGTTACTTTTAATAATTCTGCTTTCACCATGAATGAAGAGGGATTAAGTTTTGAAATAACCATGGATATAAATGAATGGTTTACGGGTTCGTCGAATGATGAAAATTATAATTTTTGTAATTATGGGCAGATGATTATGATGAATGCGGAAGCCCAGAAAAAGCTAAAAGAAAATGGGAACTCTGTATTTTCAATTGATGTAAAATAATGAAAGAAAGGAAGCGCAATTTAATGAATGAAGAGGTGGATTTTTCACATATTATTTTTAGTTAGTTTCCTTGCGTGTAGGAAACCATTAATTATTGAATCTAATCAAGGAGATGGACATGAACACACCCACATGGATGTTAATGCGGTAGGTTTTCCAACAATGACAATTCCATCGGATAATGAAACCTCTAAGGAAGGGGTTGCATTAGGCAGAAAATTATTTTACGATCCTATTTTATCGAAAGATCAAACCATGTCTTGCTCTTCTTGTCATCAACAGAGTAGAGCCTTTTCAGATAATAAAAGATTTAGTGTAGGTGTTGAAGGAATTGAGGGAAATATCAATGCATCGGCACTAATTAATCCAGGATGGCAATCCTCCTTTTTTTGGAATGGAAGGGCTTCAAGCTTGGAAAAACAAGCAGAGGCACCAGTAAGTAACCCGATCGAAATGCATTTAAACTGGGACAACGCATTGGATAGAATAAATAATCATCCGACCTATCCGCTAGAATTTAAGGTGGCTTTTGGTGATGGGTTGATTACCAAAGATTTAGTTGTAAAGGCCATTGCTCAATTTGAACGCACACTGATATCTAATCAGTCCAAGTTTGATTTGTTCTTAGCAGGAGAGGCAACATTTAGCCCACTGGAACTGGCAGGGTATAACCTGTTTTTAAGTGAAAAGGCAGAATGTTTTCATTGTCATGGTCGCCCATTGTTTACCGATGATGAGCTCCACAATAATGGATTAGACATTTATCCAGATATTGGTTATGAAGGCGTTTCCGGAGATATTGCTGATCGTGGAAAGTTTAGAAGTCCAACATTAAGAAATATTGAATTTACAGCTCCTTATATGCATGATGGTCGTTTTCAAACCTTAGAGGAAGTAATTGATTTTTACAGCGACTCTATTCGTAGTTCTCCCACTGTTGATCCGCTGATGCCAAATGATAACGGAGGTTTTCATTGGACGGATATTGAAAAGCTTCAATTAATTGCATTTCTTAAAACATTGTCGGATACAGCGTATATAAACAATACGAATTTAAGTAATCCCTTTAATTAATGGACTTTCATTTCCATTCAAAGGATTCTATGATGGTGTCTACATCTGCTTTAATAAATTCAATAGCTGTTGCCAAAGAATCGTTGTTTGGTGTAGTGTTAAAATAGAGTGTTCCTCTGAAGAAATGATCAGTACTATCGGTAATAAAAAATTGAAGAGGTGTAGCCGCTTGAGTCCCAGAGATATTAAAAATCAAGGCGTTAACTTTTTTATTATCATCATGATATACACGCTCTTGAACGCTTGTTGAAAATTGGTTGTGTTTCTCTCTTAGCTTGTATTCCTGATCAATAATTTCTTTTAAGTGCCCATTTACAGAAAGGTAAGAACAATGAATTTTACCATTTAATGTAGGGTAGGAAATGTTAAAATAGCATGAATCTTTTTGGTTCACAAATTCAATTTCTGTGGCAATCCCCCTTTTAAAGTTGAAATAGCAATTGCTACTCCATTTAGTATATCCTTTTTCAGGAAGATTTAAACGTGGGTATCCATGAGGTTTAGGATAGGGTGGATCAGTGCAATTTGTAAGAAGCACAGACGCTATAAACGCCCAAACAAAAAACTTTATCATTTCACTTCTAATTTTATTCGATGAATTCTTCTTCGATCGATATGCTCAACGGTAAATTCATAGTTTTTTAATGTGATGATTTCACCTTTTCTAGGAAATCCTCCTTTTATTTCTAAAATTAAACCCGCAATAGTTTCTGCTTCACCTTTAATTTCCTCAAAGTCTTCACCTTCTACATCGAGTATTCTGTACATATCTAGTAGGGGTATTTTACCATCAAAGATATATTTACCATCTCCCAATATCGTATAATCATCATTTTCATCATCGTCAAATTCATCTTTTATATCTCCCACAATCTCTTCAATGATATCTTCCAGTGTAATTAAACCCTCAACTCCTCCGTATTCATCAACAACAATTGCTAAGTGAATTTTTTTTGTTTGAAATTCTTCCAGTAAGTCATCTAATTTTTTGGTTTCAGGAACAAAATAAGGTTGACGAACTAATTTCATCCAATTAAAATCACTTTTTTTGTCATTCAATGATCCAATAAGATCTTTTATGTATAATATCCCTTTAATATTGTCTATGGTTTCATGATACACTGGAATCCGAGAGATCCCTTCTTGCACAATTTTTTCCAAAACATCTTGATAACTCATTTTTTGTGAGATTGCAATCATGTCTGTTCGAGGGATCATAATCTGTTTTGCCTCGGTATTCCCAATTTCCAAAATACCATCCAGCATTTTTTGTTCCTGTTTGTTTGCTTTGTTTTGAACAATCTCATGCACCTCTGATAATTCGTCAAGACTTAAGTTTTTATTTTTTGATCCTAACTTATTATCAAACCCTTTAGAAATTTTAACAAGTCCTTTTGCAGGTAAGTAAAACAATTTACCAAATAGCGTAATTGCTTTTACCATAATCACTGCAAGAAATTTATTCCGCTGAGTAGCATATACCTTTGGGATTATTTCACCAAACAACAATATTAGGGCGGTGATACCTACTACTTGAATCAAAAACATCAACCAATCAGGAGCACTTGCTTTATTTTGGAAAACATCAACCACAAGGGTAGATAATAATATCATACCAATATTTACAGTGTTGTTTACAATTAATATAGTTGCTAGAAGTCTGTCAGGTTCTTCTAATAGTTTTTGGATTTGGTCAGCTGTTGATTTGTCGGAATCTGCAATTTTTTTTAAGTCTATTTTATCCAATGAAAAGAATGCAGTTTCAGAGGCCGAAATAAAAGCTGAGGCAGATAAAAGCAATATCATGCCTAAAGTGAGGCATAACAAATATATCCAATCCGAAAGAGGAATGGTACTTATTTGATTAAGTGTACTATAACCGAGATTTAAATGCTCAGGATTAACCAAATAAGTAATCATTAAAATGGTAAATCATCTTCATCATCAGGAGCCGTATTTGCTCCTTCCTGCAGTGGTTGTTGGTTGGGCTGAGAACTTAAATTTGCCCCCCCTTGTACTGACTGGTTTTCCTCTCTTCTTCCGAGCATAGTAAAGGTGTCTGCAACAACTTCTGTAGTATACCTTTTATTGCCTTGCGGATCATCCCAAGATCGAGTTCTTAATTTTCCTTCAAGATATATTTGACTGCCTTTTCGTAAATAATTTTCTGCAATTTCTGCGAGTTTTCTCCAAACAACAATATTGTGCCATTCAGTTTGATCAACTCGATTACCATCTCTGTCTTTATAACTTTCACTCGTTGCTATGGGAAAATTAGCAACTGCAGTTCCATTTTCTAAATGTCTTACTTCAGGATCTTTCCCTAGATTACCAACCAAAATTACTTTATTAACACCAGCCATATTCTCTTATTCTTTAGATTACGAAGATAGTAAATGCTCAATGTTTATTTAAGTATTGGGTTAAAAAATTATTGATAACAACCGGAAGCGCATATTTATTTAAGTCCGACAATGAGACCCATATTCCGTTTGATGTAAACTGATCACGAACTAAATAAAATGAGCAAAATAAATCCTGATGGGATAAAATATGTTTGGTTTCATGAAGCAGCTTAAAGCGTGAAGGGGAAGGCTGATCAAATTCTAATAAAGGCAATTGATACATGTTTGCCCATATACCGTTTTCCGATCTTTTTTCTAAAAGAATTTTTTGATTCTTTAGGATTAAGTGAAAATGGAAATATCGAATTTTTTTAGGATTTTTTCTTCGCTTTACAGGAAGCTGTTGAACAAGATTATTATTTAGCGCCTCACATGAACTATTAAAAATACATGTTGTACAAAGTGGTTTTTTAGGCGTGCAATTAAGCGCTCCAAACTCCATGATAGCCTGATTATGTTCGGCTGGAAACCTAGATGAAATGAGGAGGTTTGCGAGTTCGTTAAATTTCTTTTTTCCGAGAGAGGTATCAATAGGAGTGTCAATACCAAAAATTCGTGCTAAAACTCTATAAACATTACCATCAACAACGGCAATCTTTTCGTTGTTTGAAAAGCTAGCAATTGCAGCTGCACTATAATCGCCAATGCCTTTTAATTTTTTTAGTTCTTTAGAATCTTTAGGAAACTCACCGTTAAATTCCTCCATGACCTGAATTGCCGCTTTTCTCAAGTTTCTACCTCTACTGTAATAGCCTAAGCCTTGCCACATAGTAAGAACCTCATCCTCTGAGGCCTCAGCTAGTTCCTTCACATGATTAAAACGCCTAATAAATTTTGTATAATACTGTAACCCTTGATCCACTCTGGTTTGTTGGAGAATGATTTCAGAGAGCCATATTTTAAAGGGGTTTGAGGTGTTTCTCCAAGGTAAATCACGTTGGTTTTGTCGATACCAGTTTCGTATTTTATCGCTAAAATCATTCATGTCAAACAATTCGTTTTGAAACAGTTAAGAGAAAAAAAAGTTTTTTTTCCTTCCAAAACTGAAAAAAGTCATGTAAATTTGCACCCCCATTTAAAAAAGGAAAACCAAAAATAAATTATAAATATTTAAACTGAGTAGAGATGACCAAGGCGGATATCGTGAATGAAATTTCGGAGAAGACAGGAATTGAGAAAGTAGCAGTTCAAGCAACTGTTGAAGCTTTTATGAAATCAGTAAAAACTTCTTTAACGGAAGGAGAAAACGTTTACCTTCGAGGTTTTGGGAGTTTTATTGTTAAGAAAAGAGCTCAAAAAACAGGAAGAAACATCTCTAAAAATACAACTATCATCATTCCAGAACATTTTGTTCCAGCTTTTAAACCAGCAAAGGTTTTTGTGGACAAAGTGAAGAATGAAACGTCGGTTAAATAGGTATTTAACTGTAATAATATTTTAAAAACTTTAAATTAAAAAATTATGCCAAGCGGAAAGAAAAGAAAAAGACATAAGATGGCTACGCACAAGCGTAAAAAGAGATTAAGAAAAAACAGGCATAAGAAGAAGTAAATTACTTCTTCTTATACCTTTCCTTAAATTTTTGTTGCTAGTTCCTAGAAGGGACTAGCAATATCTATATATACAAAAACATATAAAAGTGTACGAATTAGTTTTAAGTTCTACACCTTCTGAAGTTTTAATTGCATTACTTAAGGATAAGCAGTTGGTGGAACTGCATAAAGAACCTAAAAACACAAAATTTGCTGTAGGGGATATTTATTTGGGAAAAGTAAGAAAAGTTCTTCCCAGTTTAAATGCCGCATTTGTTGACGTTGGATATGAAAAGGATGCTTTCCTTCATTATTTTGATTTAGGACCACAAGTATTATCTCTTAATAAGTTTGTAAAAAGAACGAGAGAGGGTAAGGAGAAAACCAGTAATCTACTTTATTTTAAAAATGAAGTAGATATCGAAAAAACAGGTGCAATGGGTGAGGTACTTGATCCGGGACAAGAAGTTCTTGTTCAGGTAGCCAAAGAACCCATAAGCACCAAAGGGCCAAGAATTGGTTCTGAACTTTCAATTCCAGGAAGATATCTAGTATTAGTCCCTTTTTCTGAACGTGTATCAGTATCACAAAAGATAGGAAATCGAAAAGAGAAAGATCGATTAAAAAAATTAATCAAAAGCATAAAACCAAAGAATTTTGGTGTGATTGTTCGGACAAATGCGAAAGATAAAAGAGTTGCTGAACTTCAAAAAGATTTAGAGGATTTACTTGCAAAATGGAATGATATACACACGAATTTGAAGGACGCAAAAGTTACTGATCGGGTACTTGGTGAACTTAGTCGGACATCTGCTATTTTGCGTGATGTATTCAATAGTGATTTTGAAGCAATTCATGTAGACAATGAGTTGTTGTTTAATGAAGTTAGAGATTATATTGAGGAAAAATCACCGAAGAAAAAAGGTGTTGTCCATCACTTCAAAGGTAAGCTACCTATTTTTGAGCATTTTAAAATTTCAAAAGAGATCAAGCAGTCTTTTGGGCAAACTGTAACATCTAAAAGCGGCGTTTATCTTGTAATTGAGCATACTGAGGCTTGTCATGTGATTGATGTTAACTCAGGAAATCGTTCCCATGAAAATGCGAATCAAGAGGAAAATGCATTGGCCGTTAATTTAGAAGCTGCAGAGGAAGTAGCCAGACAGCTTCGTTTAAGAGACATGGGGGGTATTATTGTTGTGGATTTCATTGATATGAAAAAGCCCGCAAATAGAAAACGACTTTATCAACACATGAAAGATGTGATGAAAAATGATCGGGCAAAACACAGTCTTACTCCTCCAAGTAAATTTGGATTGATCGAAATAACACGACAGCGCGTTCGTCCTGTGACTAATGTTGTAACTACAGAGGTTTGCCCTACATGTTTAGGAACAGGAAAGGTAGATGCAAGCATTAACTTAGTTCAGGCTCTGGAAGGACAAGCGAATGCTCTAGTAAAAGCGAATAAACTGTCTAAAATTAAAATTTCACTTCATCCTTACGTAGAATCGTATTTAACGAAGGGAGTATTTACAAATGAAAAGAAGAAGCTTCAAAGGAGAATAGGTGTTAAAGTAGAGTTGATGCCTATGTTTGATAATGAAATTCTAGAATATCATTTTTATGACCACGAAGGAAAAGAATTAGATGTAGAATAAAAAAGGCCTCAGAAAGAGGCCTTTTTTATTCTAAATAACCCTTTTAAGCTATTGTAGAATGTTCTTCTTTTGATCATATTTGTTATTTAGAATATTTCTAAATAACAAATATGGAAAATTGTAATTTTAAATTGTTGGCTTCTAATAAAGTTGGTAATGTGTTATACTGTTGTGAGTGTAAAGACTTAATTATTGGAATAGGAACATTTATTCTAAAGTTTAAGAAGGATCAATCTCATTTATTTTTAAAGTCGCTACAAGCCAGTCATAGAGAATATACACAAATAAAAAATAGACATTCCAATAAAATATTTTTAAAAACTCCTGTTAGTAATTTAATGCTTGCTCTTAATGATGTTGAACTGGAGCAAAGTATAGATTTGATTGAATTTGCATTTTTGAAAATGGAAATTAACGAACTGATTACAGTTTAAAGCTTAAGACCTAAAACGAGAATATCGTCTACTTGTTCTTCATCACCCATCCATAATTTCAAACGCTCATCTACATTAATCATTTGATCAGACATGGATAATTGATGGTTTTCGACTAACATTTCCTTCATTACTTTAGTTTTAAATTTTTTGCTTTTCTCGCCTCCGAATTGATCAGGATAACCATCTGAGAACATATAGAAACAATCTCCATCTTCAATGCTTAAAGTTGTTTTTTCAAATGTTTTATTGATAACATCCTTAAAGCCTATGGACATCTTAGTTGATTTGTATTCCGTTAGTTCGCCGTTTCGTATTCGAATTAAAGGTCGATAAGCCCCTGCATACTCGATTATCTTTTTATCTGTATCGATTGTAATTAAACTTACATCCATTCCATCATTTGTTTCCGACTCACTATTCTCGAACGCCTTTAATACACCTTGGTCTAATAATTTTAATATTTCTGATGGATCGGTAATTTTATTCCCACCCACAATTTCATTCAATAGTGCTATCCCTATCATACTTGTAAGTGCTCCTGGTACCCCATGTCCTGTACAATCAGCACATGAAATGATAAACTTAGATCCAACTTGCCTATACCAGTAAAAATCTCCTGATACAATATCTCGAGGAAGATGGTAAACGAAGGAATCTGGTATCGCTTCTCTTAGTTCCTGAATAGAGGGAAAGGATGCTTTTTGAATCGTCAAAGCATAACGAATACTTGAATTAAGATCTGCATTTTTTTGTTCAATCACTTCATTTTTATTCGCGATTTCAAGATTGATTAATTCAAGTTCCTTATTTTTCTCAACTACTTCCTGTGTTCGTTCCTGAACCTTTTTTTCAAGTAATTCTCGCTCAGCTCGAAGTTTTCGCTCTCTGTATTTAATAAAAAGAACAATCGAGGAAATCACAATGATAATCATTAAAAGGATGAACCAGAATTCTAACCAAAAAGGAGGGGTAATTTTAAATGAAAACGTGGAAGGAGTTTTTTCACTACAAACCTCATCCTTGTTGCAGGCATAAACGGTAAACGTATATTCTCCTGGTGATAATTTTTTAAATGCAGAAGTTCTAGAGGTTGAATACTCAGGTTCTGAATAAAATTCATCGTTTCGTTTCAAATAAGAATAATACATGGTTCCATCAGAGTTGTCATGATTAATACCTACAAAATGGAAGGTGACAGTAGATGAATCATAAGGTAAAATCAAGTTTTTTGGCATACCACTCCATGGTTCAGTTCCGTATTTCCTCGATTTCCAATCAATTTGTTTATTATTTAAATCGAGGCCTGTAAAGAAGGTTTGAGGGGCAATGTCATTCGTGTGATATACGCTTCTATCATGTTTTACAGCACCTTTATTTGTGCCGAACCATAAATTCCCGTTAATATCTTCACATACGGCATTACCATTGATTTCACCTCCTTCTACACCATCAGATTCACCAAAGTGTTTTATTTCAGAAATATGCTCTCCAGTTTGACGAGTAACCTGTGGTGGATTGAAAGATATCCGGTCTAAGCTTTGATCTGAAGCGACCCAAAGCTGGTTATCTTCGTCAAAAATCATCATTTTAATCTTATCCGAGACAAGTTTTGAATTTTTTGTATTGAATGTGTAATACGTATTTTTATTTTCATCAAACTTTGTGATTCCTGCGTTTGTTCCAATATATAAGGACTCTCTTGGTCCTTTTACAATGCTATTTATGTAGTTGGAAGGGATTAATTCGTCTTCTTCGGTTAAATAACCAAATTCAATTCCATTAAACCAATTAATTCCTCCGCCTTTCGTTCCAATCCATAGTTTTCCTGATTGATCTTGACATATTGCAGTAATGGATGGATTGTTAAGACCCTGGAGCATACTGTATGAAGTGATTATTCCATTTTTGATTCGTAGCAGACCTAACGAGGTCCCCGCCCAAAGAACTCCTTCATTGTCTTCATAAAAGCAATTAGCTGGTGTAATTACACCTTTGGATCGATCATAAACATTTAGAAGTTTATCATCTTTAATTTGTACAATTCCTTTCAGCGTGCTTGCCCATATATTGCCTTTCGAGTCTTCAAAAACTGTGGCAATATAATCTTCTGGTAGGCCTTTTTCCTTATCGAAAAGTGTAATTGAACCATTTTCATCATATTTGATTAATCCTCCTCTTGTTGCGAACCAAAAATGGTTATTTCTATCTTGGATGATTCCATTTATCTTTTCATTTTTTAGGCCTTCCTTTTCACCAAAGTAGGTGAATGAAATTCCTGTAAATTTGTTTACGCCACCACCACTGGTTCCTACCCAGATATTATCATGTTTATCTTCTAATATTGTTTTAACAATATCTTCACTCAATCCCTTGTCCGAATTAAATATTTCGTAGTCATAGGTGTTAATGTTTAATTTTAACACACCGTTTCGTGTTCCAATCCAAATGTTATCGTTTTTATCTTCCTCCAATGTGAAAATTTCATTAAAAGGAAATCCATTTTCTTTCGTAAAGCTTTTAAAAATACCGTCTGAGAAAAGAGAAAGACCTGAAGAGGTTGCAATCCAGATATCGCCATTCACATCTTCTTGTAAGTCATAAATGTATGAGCCAATTAATCCATTTTTGGTGGTGTAGGTAGCTACATTTCCATTAAAGATTTCAGCCAATCCCATATCTGTTGCAATGTAGATTTTGGCATCAGGGGTTTCAATGATTTTATTAATGGTTAAGTTATCGCCTTTCCCGAAATCGATACTGAATGGATTGAATTTTATCGTTGAAGATTTATACGTGTTAAGCATGCAAAGACCTCCTTTGTATGTTCCCACCCAAAGTCGTCCAAAACCATCTTCACATACCGATTTGATAATGTTTGATGATAATCCATGTTCTTTTGTGTATGTTTTAAAGTTTACACCATCGTATACAGATAGTCCTCGATTGGTACCAATCCAAATTTGACCTTTAACATCCTCATAGAGACAATGTATTACATTTGATGGTAGTCCACTTTCTTTGTTGAATTGAGTGAAATTCACACCATCATAAACCGAAATTCCTTTGTGGGTGGCCATCCAGATGGATCCCCTTTTGTCTTGTAGAAGATCGTATAGATCATTTTCAGCCAAACCATTTTCTTTTTTGGCTTTTAAATATAAAAAGTGGTAACTCTGTGAAAACAAAGTTATACTGAGAAAAAGAAAGAGATAGGTTAGGGCCTTTTTCATTTCAAATCAACTGATGATATACGAAAGTATTACAAAATTGTTTTAAAAATGCTCTATTTATTACTGGGGTGGAAAAGATGTAAAAAAAGGCTTCATAATGAAGCCTTTTTTTAACGTTATTTCATTGATCAATTATCTGTACTCAACATCAACATAAGATCGTTCGTTTTCTCCTACGTATATTTGACGAGGTCTACCAATTGGTTCTTTATTTTCGATCATTTCTTTCCATTGAGCGATCCAACCAGGTAATCTTCCTAATGCAAACATAACAGTGAACATCTCAGTAGGTATACCTAACGCTTTATAAATTATTCCAGAATAGAAATCTACATTTGGATATAAGTTTCTCGCTTTGAAGTATTCATCATTCAATGCCACTTGTTCTAATTTCTTGGCAATTTCAATGAGCGGATCTTCTATACCAAGTTTTGCTAATACATCGTCAGCAGCTTTTTTGATTATTCTCGCTCTTGGATCGAAGTTTTTATATACTCTATGACCAAATCCCATTAAACGGAAAGGGTCATTTTTATCTTTCGCTTTATCAATCCATTCTTCTAATGGTGAACCATCAGCATGGATAGCTTCTAACATCTCAATTACAGCTTGATTAGCACCCCCATGAAGTGGTCCCCATAATGCAATTACTCCAGCAGATATCGAAGAGTATAAATTTGCATGCGAGGATCCTACTATTCGTACGGTGGAAGCAGAACAATTTTGTTCATGGTCTGCGTGAAGAATTAAAAGTTTATTTAAGGCATCTGTTACTACAGGATCTAATTCATATTCTTCAGACGGAAGTCCGAACATCATATTGAGAAAATTCTCGTTGTAGTTTAGGTTGTTTTTAGGATAAACAACAGGGTGACCAACAAAGTTTTTATACGCCCATGCAGCGATGGTTGGCAATTTAGCCAAAAGTCTGTAAATAGTTAATTCTACTTCTTCCTCTGTTCTATTAGGATTTTGAGAATCTGGATAGAAGGTAGAAAGTGAACATAACAATGAAGCTACAATTCCCATTGGATGCGCTTTAGAAGGATAAGCCTCATAAAAGCGCTTCATGTCTTCATGAATTAACGTATGGTTAGTAATGTTTGCTTCGAAATCCTTCAGTTGAGAAGATGTTGGTAATTCCCCATTAATTAACAAATAAGCAACCTCTACAAAAGACGCTTTTTCAGCCAATTCTTCAATGGAGTAACCTCTGTATCTTAAAATACCATTTTCACCGTCTAGATAAGTAATCGCACTTTTAGTTGAACCTGTGTTTTTGAATCCGGAATCAAGCGTAACAGCTCCCGAAAGTGCTCTTAATTTTGTAATGTCGATTCCTTTTTCATCTTCTGTTCCAGTGATGACAGGCAATTCATACGTCTGTCCTCCTATTTTTACCTCTGCTAATTCACTCATTGGTAGTTTACTTTATCTAATTTGAAATATTCTGAATTGCAAAGATAGTAAAGAAATATGGCTCTTTTGAAGGATTGGCCGAAAAAAAAATGTTGAATTCTTTCTCGCTCTTTTTCTTTTTTTAAAACTTTTGTTAATTACTTTCGTAGTAAGCTCAATTTATTTCCTATGGAAAATATAAACTCCCAATTTGCATACGATACGCATCAACTGATGGAGAGTAGTACTGTTCGTTTATTTTTCTCTGGAGAGTTTTCTTCAGATCTAATAACTGTACTTCTTTTAATGGCAAAAAGTAATATTGGCGGTAGATCGGTGATGAAAAAAGTATATAATATTATGATTGAATGTTTGGAAAATCTTACCAAACATGCGTACAAAAATAAAACAAGTCAACATCCCGCCATGTTTGTTTTAGGAAAGGATCATGAGTACTATTACGTAGCGACAGGAAATGAAATTGAAAATAAACATGTGGTTCATCTAAATGATAAATTAAGTAGAGTAAATGCCCTGGATAAGAATGGTCTTAAAGAATGGTATGATGGGATTATTAAGAATAATTCATCAGCCTTGAATAAAAGTGATCAGGGTATTGGTATCATTGACATGGCCTTAAAAAGTGAAAATAAATTTGAATTTGATTTTAAAAAATTAAACGACGAAAATTCATTTTTCACCCTTAAAATAAAGGTTAAGGCAGAAATTGAATAAAAAGTATTATTTAATTAGTTTGTTGACTTTTTTGAAGTGAGCCATGATTCAATTTTATCTGCCAGTACATTACTCAGTTTAAAATAAGATTCATGGGACCAACCTGCTATATGAGGGGATAGAATAACGTTTTTAAATTGTTTTAATCGTTCGAGTGCTTTTCCTTGTTTTGAGTAAACATTTTCAAAAGAGACGGACTCATATTCAAGAACATCTAAACAAGCACCTTTGATTTTACCAGATTTCAGTGCATCAATCAAATGTAGGGTGTGTACATTAAAGCCTCGTGCCGTATTAATTAAGATAAAATCCTTTTTGCAGCCTTTTATAAATTCTTCATTAATGATGTATTTATTTTCAGGAAGAAAGTTTGTGTGAACACTAATGATATCTGCTTTTCTTTGCAAATCTTCTTTGCTTACTTCAGTCACAAGATGATTGGAGAAACCAGTTTTAAACTTATCATAAGCAATTGTGTTGACCTCAAAGCCTTTTAATCTTTTAGAAAGGGCTTGAGCCATTTTGCCATAGCCGATTAATCCAATTGTCTTCCCCTTTAATTCAAAACCTCTATTTTCCGCACGTAGCCAAAAACCTTCTCGCACCTCTGTATCCGCCTTTTTTAAATTATTAAGAAGCATGAGAAGCATTCCCATAGCGTGCTCTGCCAAGGCATCTCTATTCCCCTCAGGAGAACTAAATACATGAATATTATTTTTTTTTGCGTAATCTGTATCAATATGTTCCAGACCTGATCCAGAACGCGCAATAAATTGAAGTTTTGGAAGTTGTTCTAATAAAGAGGCGTCAAGTTTAAATTTTGATCGAATTACAATTCCAGAATATACATGTAGTTCGGATTTGATTGTTTCAGCGGAGTCTTTGGTTCGATCTACACATTCCCACCCTAGTTCAGATAATCTTTTCCATAAAACATTGTGTACAGCGTCAACAAAAATTACTTTCCCTTCAACCATTAGATTAAAAGTTTACATATATAGAAGTACAAGATAAGTCCAAAGATGTCATTTGCGGTGGTGATGAACGGTCCTGTGGCTAAAGCCGGATCAATTCGAAGGCGATGAAAAAATAGGGGAATCCATGTCCCAAAGACTGCTGCAAAAACAATAACAGAGAGTAATGATGCACTTATTGCAAAACTATAACTGAGGGTTTCATGACCAATCAGTATGTTTACCAACAGTAAAAGGAAAGCACAGAGAATTCCATTTACAATTCCTACGCCTAACTCTTTAAATAATTTACTGGTAATGGAACCCGATAATGTTTGATTAGCTAAACCTTGAACTACTAATGCAGAGGATTGGATACCCACATTTCCTCCCATAGCAACAATTAAAGGAATAAACGCCATAAGTGCAGGATTAACACCATTTTCAAAAAAACCAATAACCATTGCACCAAATATCCCTCCTAACATACCCACTAGTAACCATGGAAAACGCGCACGTGTTAGCTGCCATACATTGTCAGAGGATTCAACATCCTCTGAAATCCCAGAGAGCATCTGATAATCCTTTTCTGCTTCTTCAACAATAACATCTACAACATCATCAATTGTAATTCGACCTACTAGCTGCCTTGATTCATTAATTACTGGAAGTACCACAAGATCGTATTTATCCATTAATCGGGAAGCTTCTTTACTCTCATCGGTAGCTTTTATAGAAATAATGTCTTTATTTGAAATGGCTTTTATTTCAACATTTTCATCGTTTATTATTAAAGCTTTTAGGGATAAAACACCTACTAGTTTATCTAAATTGTCTACCACATATACAGTGTGAACATCCTCCACCTCTTGGGCTTGTTTTCTCAGTTCATATTCACATTGTTTTACAGTCCAATTTTCTTTGACTTTGATAAGTTCTTTAGCCATTAAACTTCCAGCGGTATTTTCATCATACGTAAGGAGGTCAAGAATGTCCTGAACTTGTTCAGTATCCTCTATGGCTTCGATTACACTTGTTTTTTTGTCTTCAGGTAATTCAGAGATAAGATCCGCTGCATCATCAGAATCCATTTCTTTTAAAACCGATTCCGCAATTTCAGTTGCCGGAAGTTCCTTTAAAATTGTCTCTCTTTCCTCGGGTTCAAGTTCAGCAACAACATCGGCTCTAACATCTTCACCTAATAATCGAATAATTGATATAGCACTATCTGTACTAGTTTGCCGAAGAACTTCTGCGATGTCGGCAGGATGAAATTCATCTAGTGTACTGATGATCTTTTCCAGCTTTCCTTTTTCTAAACGCTTTGGAAGTTTATCAATAAAGAGTTTTATGTATTCTTCTTTACGGCTCACAGATGCAAAAGTAAGTCATAAAAATTATTCAAAATGATAATATTGTGTAAAAACAAAAAAAGCTGTTTGGCTTTGTCAAACAGCTTTTAAATTTTGAGTGATTCAATTACTTTAATGTAAAAGAATCAACTAGTACCATATTTTTACTGGTATAGACTTGAACAGTATATAACCCTTCGGAGAATGTTTTCCCTGATTCTTTTTCAGCATATAAAATTACATCTGTTTCTTTATTCTGGTAATTTACAGTTTGCTTAGCAGTGTAAATTAACTTTTCGTTTTTGTATTGGAATTCATTTTGAGCATCACTTATTACTCGTTTGTCTCCATCCAGTACTCTTAAATAAAGATCAAGATCTCCTGCTTCTGCCAATTCATTTTTTCCAATGGTAAAAGCTACTCGGATTTTATCTGCTCTTCTTGCTCTATTGGTTGATTTTTCTTCTCCATTTCTTCTCACTTTAACTCCTTCGGAATTTTTGTCAATTGCAATTAAACGTTTTCCAATGGCTACTTTACCTTCTAATGTATTTCTTACGTATTCTAATTCAGCAATATTATCATTTGCTCCTTTTAAGTCAGTGCCAAGTTGTTGGTTTTCTTTTTTCAGACGCGCATTTTCTGAAATTAATGCTTGATTTTTCGCTTTAAGCTTTGAAATTTCAGAACGAAGTAAGTAAACTTCAGTTTTAAGCTTTGCATACAATGCTTTAAATTGAGAGAAGTTTTTAGCTTGACCGTCAGATTTTGCTATAAGTTCTTGAATTTGCCCCTCTAAAAGCGCAATTTTTTCCGCACTTTCTTTCCTTTTGGCCAAAACTGCTTCAATATCTGCACCTAAAATATCAGCATTGATTGAGTCATTTTCAAATCCAGATAAATCAATGGATTTAAGTAATTCTTTCGCTTTATTTACATCGCCTGTTAGGCGCTTAAAACGATCCTCTGCTGAGGTTGATTTACGTTGCAATGTTTCGATTTGATCACTCTGATCAATAAATGCAACCTTGGCAAGGAATGCCGCAGCTCCGCTTAATATTCCTATAAAAACTAATAAAACAATGATTAGCTTTTTCCCTTTTTTTTCTCCTGTTGACTCGCTCATATTTTCCTTTAGGATAATAGTTCAAAAACAAATATACTGTATTTTTAATGATTTTTTAATTAGAAAAAAAAGGATGCTGATTTTAAATTCATTCATATCCGCGATCTATCCATTAAATTGTAAATGTTGCCAAATATCATTGGTGAAGGGAGAGCAACATTTTTGTTTGAATTGCGAAGTTAATTTTGGAGAAGTTGAGGCAATCCACCGTGAAGAAGTTTATCAATTGTTTTGGGGAAAAGCGAATATTGAGGAAGTGTTTATTGCATTTCAATTTTTTAAACACGAGCATCTCCAAAATCTGATTCATACATTTAAATACCGCAAAGATCAGCTTTTGGCTATTCATTTAGGAAAAGTATTGGGAGGGGTGATAAAGCAGCCTGTTTTTGATGTAATCTCTTTTGTGCCGATGCATAAAAGTAAAGAACGAAAAAGAGGATTTAATCAAGCCGAATTAATTGCTAAAGGGCTCGGTGAAGCATTGGGGATGCCAGTTTTATCATTGCTCAAAAGAACAAATTCTACCTCTTCTCAAACTGAAAAAGGAGTGTTTGACCGTTTTGTTAACATGGAGAATAAGTTTGAAATCCTTACCATGGAGAATTCCTATAAACATGTATTACTTGTAGATGATGTAATAACTACGGGAGCAACATTGGTAGCTTGTGCAAAGGTGTTAGAACAACTGAAATTAAAGGTGAGTATTGCCTGTTTAGCATATAGAGGACTCCATTAAAAACCACATTTTTCTTTTCCGCGAACGAGCATAAATAATCCTAAGGCAACGGCTATTCCAACAAAATCTGCAAAAATATCAAACAGATCAAAACTTCTTCTTGGGATTAAAAAATGTTGAATTGTCTCTGTTAAAACAGTAAGAAAAACACCGAATCCTATCACGTATTTTACAGCGTCAAAATGCAATCGAGGAAATTGACTTTGTTTGATAAATCCTATAATCGCACTAAAAGAAAACATGAAAAATAGGGTGATATGTATTACCTTATCTAGATTTTCAGTACTGGCTTTTGGCAACTTACTACCTGGGAGTAAACAACCTACAAGAATTAACCCTAAAAAAAAGAGTGTAAATATGTTGTATTTTAAAAACAAGACTAAAGATTTAAGGAGATATTAAGTTCATCGAGTTGCTTATTATCAATAACTGCTGGTGAATTAATCATTACATCTCTTCCGGAATTATTTTTAGGAAAAGCAATAAAATCTCGTATAGAGTCCTGCCCTCCCAACATTGCACAAAGTCGGTCAAATCCGAATGCCAATCCCCCGTGAGGAGGAGCACCATATTCAAAGGCATTCATTAGAAAACCAAATTGATCTTTTGCTTCTTCTTCGGTAAAACCTAACAAATCAAACATTCTTTTTTGGAGTTGTTTATTGAAGATTCGTATCGATCCTCCCCCAAGTTCTACGCCATTCATACAAAGATCATATGCATTCGCCCTTACCTCGCCTGGGTTCGAATCCATTTTTTCTATATCTTCCTCTTTTGGAGATGTAAAGGGGTGATGCATAGCGTGATATCTTTCTGTTTCTTCATCCCATTCTAAAAGAGGGAAGTCAGTCACCCAAAGAGGCTTGAAAATATTGGCATCTCGAAGGTTTAATTCATTCCCCATATGAAGTCTTAATTCATTCATTTGAGCACGTGTTTTGACTGCTTCGCCTGCTAATATTAGGAGTAAATCTCCAGGCTTAGCTTGAGCTTTCTCAGCCCATGTTTTTAACACATCAGGGAGAAAGAATTTATCAACGGATGATTTAAATGTTCCGTCTTCATTGTATTTAACATAAATTAAACCATTGGCTCCAATTTGAGGACGCTTTACAAAATCAGTAACCTTATCCAACTGTTTTCTAGAGTAAGTAGCACATTCTTTAACATTTATACCAACAATCAATTCGGCAGAATCAAAAACCTTAAATCCTTGGTTTTGCGCTACATCATTCAATTCTATGAATTGCATGTCAAACCTTAAGTCGGGTTTGTCACTTCCATAAAGACGAATAGCATCGTTATAAGACATTCTTGGAAAAGTAGGCAATTCAACATTCAAAACTGACTTGAAGAGATGTTTTGTGAGTCCTTCAAAAACTTGAATAATATCCTCTTGTGAAACAAATGACATTTCACAATCTATTTGCGTGAATTCAGGTTGACGGTCAGCCCTTAAGTCTTCATCTCTAAAGCACTTAACAATTTGATAATAGCGATCCATACCGGCAACCATTAATAATTGTTTAAACGTTTGAGGGGATTGAGGGAGTGCATAAAATTCACCCGGATTCATCCTTGAAGGTACAATAAAATCTCTCGCTCCTTCTGGAGTTGATTTAATTAAAACAGGTGTTTCCACTTCTAAAAAATCCTGAGATTCCAAATATTGTCTAGTTTCAAAAGAAACCTTATTTCTCAATTCTAAGTTTGCTCTAACTGGATTTCTTCTAATGTCTAAGTACCGATACTTCATCCGTAATTCCTCCCCTCCATCTGTTTCATCTTCAATTGTAAAAGGTGGAGTAAGGGCTTCGTTCAAAATGATGAGTTCACTTACCTTGATTTCAATATCACCCGTTTGTATTTTGTTGGATTTTGAAAAGCGTTCAATTACTTGTCCTTTTACCGAGATCACATACTCTCTTCCTAATTTTTTTGCAGTTTCCATCGATTCAAAAGACGAAACACCCTCTTCTAATGCTAATTGGGTAATGCCGTATCGATCTCGTAAATCTACCCATATCATTCCACCTTTATTCCTAACTTTTTGAACCCAGCCACTTAAGGTGACCTCTTCTCCTACGTTCGAAATTCTCAATTCTCCGCAATTATGTGTTCTGTACATGGTTATTCCTCTTGAAAATGAATTGCAAAAGTAACAATTTACCGCACCAATGACTAGCGAAAAGTATTCGGAAAATTTATTTATCATTTTGCTAGGTACTCCATTTAAGATATCCCTAGATTTGCGTCATGAGTCTATCTGTTTTTAGTGATGAACACTTCATGAAATTAGCTTATCAAGAGGCCGAGAAAGCATTCGACCTTGATGAGGTTCCAGTTGGTGCTGTAATTGTTTGTGATAACCAGGTGATTGCAAAGGCGCATAATCTGACTGAGGCATTGAATGATGTTACTGCGCATGCTGAAATGCAAGCGTTTACAATGGCAGCAAATTATTTAGGGGGTAAGTTTTTAGATTCATGTACGCTTTATGTTACGCTTGAGCCATGTTCCATGTGCGCGGGCGCAGCCTATTGGACAAGGATAAAACGAGTGGTGATTGGTGCGGCAGACGAAAAAAGGGGATTTAGAGCGAATAACCCAAACATGATGCATCCAAAAACAACAATAGAATGGGGAGTTATGGAAAATGAATGCTCCTCTATATTAAAAGAATTTTTTGAGAGGAAGAGAACTTAGAGAGGATTACTAACCCAACATTTTTAATTGCAGCACTTCCTTCTTAGAAAGTAGCCTGTACTCTCCTCGTGATAAGTTTTTTTTCGTTATTCCAGCAAATGAAACTCTGTCTAAACGTTTGATTTTATATCCCAAAGTATCAAACATTTTTTCTAATATTCGGTTTTTATTATTGAACATTTCAATACCTATTTGATGATGGCTTCCTTTTAAAAAAGAAACATCTTCTGCTTTCACCCAACCTCCTGAGGGTAGTCGAATTCCTTCTTTAATTTTATTGAAATCATCTTGACTTAACGGTTTATCAAGTTCTAATTGAAAAATCTTAGAAAATTCATGTTTTGGGTTGGAAAGTTTTAAATACAAATCATTATCATTTGTCAGTAATAAAATACCCGTTCCTTCGCGTTCTAATTTTCCTACAGGACTTAATACAAATTTGGTTGCTTTATGAATCAATCTTCCAACAGTTCTGTCTTTAGGAGGATTATCACAGGCTGAGCTAAAGTTTTTAGGTTTGTTAATGGCTAAATAAAATAACTCCCCATGCGAAAGTGTATCGCCCTCATACTTTACTATATCAGAAGATTTTACTTTATACCCCATTTCGGTAATGGTTTCACCATTAACAGTAATGGCTCCTAATTGGATCAATTCGTCCGCTTCTCTCCTGGAACACACGCCAGCATGTGCAATAAATTTATTAAGTCGAGTTGTACCATCTCCTATATTAGAGGACTTAGAATCTAATCGCTTTTTAGGTCCTCCACCTCTTCGCTTATCCTTTCCAAATCGAACAGCAGCAGGTTCGTGATTCCTTTTTTTGCTGCCACCTGTTTTCTTTTTATTCGCCATAGCGGGATAAAGATACGTAAATTAAAAACCGACCACTAAAATGATGGAATGAGTTATTTTTTTAAAAATTCAATATTGCGTTTTAATCCAGATAATTTTGTTCGTTTAACGGCACTTTTAGAAAAAACTTTTTCGAAAGCATTTTCCTCCAATTGATCCCAATCTTTTCGTGTCATCGATAGTAAGTCTGGATGAGGATTAAACAGAGGTTCTTGATGTGGTTTGGAAAATCGATTCCAGGGACATACATCTTGACAAACATCACATCCAAACATCCAGTCATCCATCTTTCCTTTCATAGAATTAGGTATAGCATCTTTCAATTCAATGGTGAAATAGGAAATGCATTTTGAACCATCCACAACCATGGGTTCAATTATTGCTTCGGTAGGGCATTTATCAATACATGCTGTGCAGGTTCCACAATGATCTGTAACAGGCCCATCTTCAGGAAGTTCAAGATCAACAATGAGTTCAGCAATAAAATAAAAACTACCTGAGCTTTTATTGATTAAATTTCCGTTTTTTCCAAACCAGCCCAAGCCGCTTTTTTGAGCCCATGACTTGTCTAAAACAGGCGCGGAATCTACAAATCCTCTTCCGCTTACCTCACCTATTTCGGTTTGAATAAAAATTAAAAGTTCTTTTAGTTTTTTCCGTATAACAACGTGATAATCATTGCCATAGGCGTATTTTGCAATTTTTGGAGAATCAGACTGTTGAGTTTCTGAGGGGTAGTAATTTATCAAAAAGGATATTACAGTTTTTGCATCCTCCACCAAAAGGCGTGGATCTAACCTTTTATCAAAATGATTCTCCATGTAGTGCATTTCACCATTAAAATGATTTTTTAAATAGTGTTCTAATCGAGGTGCATCATCTTCCAAAAATTGCGCTTTTGAAAAACCCACAAAGTCAAAGCCTAATCGATGGGCTTCTTTTTTTATTAATGCTTTATTGTGTTCTGGGGATGTCAAAACTGCATATAAATAAATGATGATCCGTCATTGAAATTTCCTACAATAAAAATTAATAAAATCAGCAGAGTAAGAAACGTAATGGAAATATCCGAAGATTTAGCTTTAAACTCAAGGTGTTTTTCAAAAATCAAAAATAAAATGAGAAGTGAAGCAATGGTAATTAATTGAAATTGTTGTGCTAAATACCCGCCATTTCCAAGGATAGCAATAACATCTTTATCCCATGTAAAGCGCCATGTTGAAGGAGAGCAAATACTCCTTAAGTAATGCAGCGAATTCATCCAGTATTTAGAAACAAAAAAGAGATTAGCAAAGCTTACAAAAAAAAGTGTGAGGAACCACCCTAAGGTTTTGGGAAGTTGAATATCTTTTCTTTTACCAATATATTCAACAATTAAATAAAGAGCATTAAGACCTCCCCAAATCAAATAGCCCAATTCAAGTCCATGCCATAGTCCGCTCAAAATAAAGGTTACTGTAATACCTGTGATTACTGCCTTAATTGGTTGAGCTCGCCATTTGAAAGTAAAATAGTAGAAGAAATTGTGAGTAAACCAATCAATTAACGAAATATGTGTTTTTCTCCAATATTCAGAGATTGAATTTGAACGTAAGGGAAGATTAAAATTTTCCTTAAGTCGAATATTAAAAAGTTTAGCGATACCTAATGCAATATCCGTGTAGGCGCTAAAGTTTAAATACATTTCAACCGTAAAAAGAAGTGAAGCGAGAAGAATGGTTATGGCTTTGAATTCACTTTCTGGGTGCTGAAATACTGCTGATGTCATAACGGATAAATTATCTGCAAGCACCATTTTTTTAAAGAGGCCAAAACAAATCCTATTAATGCCTCCATGAAAGGAGTTGATATTCCATTTATTGTTTAAACCTACCAAATTCATTTCTTTAGGCAGTAAAATCGGACCAGATAAAAATTTGGCAAAAAAAGTATTGGCAACTAATAAATCCCAAATTGAATGTTTTTGTCCTTGATCTCTTATTCTGTTTAATAGAATACCAATATTTTGAAGTGAATAATAAGATAATCCGAGTTGGAAAATACCTGTACTCAACTTTGAGAAGTTGGCGAACACGAGTATGAATACATGAAGAAAAATTCCTACCCATGCACCACGTTTACTTTTTTGAAGAAAAAAAGTAAATAGTGTGAGAAGAATAACAGTTATTCCAGCGTGCCAATTGAAAAGACCAAGGAATAAGATAGACAGTCCTAAAAGACTGTATGTTCTTGGTATAGTTGTTTTGTAAAAGACAACCATCCCAATAATTAGTGCTATTAAATAGTATTCCCCGATCACTGTAGGCAAAGTTAGGGATTGTAGGTTAGACCTTTTGCTGAATACTTTTTACAAGTTGTCCTATATTTTCAAATGCCATTACTTCAACAAATTGAAATTGAATATCGAAAAGCAACTCAACCTCGTGAATAAAGTTCATATGATTGAGGCTATCCCATTCGTTAATTTCATCAGCGGTTGTTTGAGTATTAATCGTTAAATGCGGTTGTTTAAAAAACGTCCTCATTAATGATTGAAGTGCGTTTACTATGTCATTTGATTGATTCAATTGTTAAAAGACGTTAAAGTTTATACAAAAGTACAACTTCGTACGTTATATGAAATAGATACGTTCTTTTACGCAAGAATTAATTTTCATAGTTCTTAAGTAGGTTTAGTTTTGGTTAATTAGAAATCCCACCTTATTTCAAGGTGGGGTTTTTTAGTTTAAGTGGATAAAAATCAACGAATTATATGAACAAAACCATTTAAAATTCTACTTTGAACACCCTCTAATCGTTGCTCACTTACTAAACAAGAATAAAAATACACACCTGAGGGACAAGGGCGTTTGGTCACACTGCTTATTCCATCCCAATTGATATTTGGCGAATTTGTCTTAAATACGATTTGTCCCCAACGATTATATATGCTCAACTGAATTTGTTCAACGTATTTATAGGGGAAAGGAATAAAGGTCTCGTTAATATTGTCACCATTAGGAGTGAAAATGTTTGGAAGTTGGTAAGAAGGACAATTGTCAAAGCATATTTCATGGCCAATCTCTGAAGTGTTTCCAACTGAATCTGTTGCTGAGAAAGCATAACATCCTGCTACCTCGAGTCGACTGTCATGAGCATAAGAAGTATCGCTCCAAGGTGCGTTTTGAGTAAAAAGTAAGGTGTATTCATCTTCGGGATACCGTTTAAAAAAGACATCTAACTTAATCATGTCCCCATTACAACCCAAAGTGTCGGATGACCACCACAGTAAATTGGTGTTTATGTCACACTCTGAAGAGGAAGAGATAATTGGAATGCATGGAGGTGTTATGTCTTGTGGGGTTGCGCAAATTTCTTGGCTCTGATTGAACAAAAAGGTATCCGATGCATTACTGGTATACTGTCCTAGTGTTAAAACTCTGTAACAATACTCAGTTCCATTTATTAAATTGTAATCAGTGTAATACGTTTCACGAACAGTATCAACAGGTATCCAGGAATTATTAATTGATTTAAAAACAATAGAGGAGTCTACGAACCAAGGAGTGGAATAATTCCATTCTAAAGAAATTAATCGATCTGCTGGAACAGATTGCAAAAAAACTGAACTGAAATTTAGTGAATTAGACACCACTGTATTTTGGTCGATTAAATCTATTTTATAAATGTGTTGAGTGGATTGTGTATTGATATTTTGATGAAGGAACGTAGTGTCTAATATATCGTTTGATGAGTATAAAAGGACCGGATTGCCATCTGTCAGCGTGTAAAGGGAATAGTACGCATTATTTGACAGATTTAAACTGTCAATGTTTTTTGGATTTTTCCATCGTAAAAAAACACTTCCGTTGGTTGAATCAGTTGTCAACACATCTGCATTCAGGGGGATGGGGTCTGTTTCAAACGTTTCTGCACATGATTCCTTACTAGCAATACTCTCTGCTCCGTCAGCAAAAACAGCTACGATTCGATAGCAATATATATTGCCATCAATAACATCTTGATCTAAAAACTGTGTAGAGTCCCTATGGTTTAAGGTGCCGATTCGCGTGTACCCCCTATCCGGTGGGATTCCAGTTTCACATGAATCAGGAATCCATAACAAAGAATCGGGTTTTCGATAAACGTGATATCCAACAACCTCCTCACAAATATTTCTCGACCAACTTACGGAGATACCATTCGATGAAGCTTGTGTAGAAACATTTTTGACCTTTGGACCGATCACAGTAATATTTAGGGTAAATAAGTCAATTAACGGGACACTATTGTCGTTGTCCTGAGCTTTTAAAAAAATTTGATAAGGAGCTGAACGAACGTGAGGGCACCCTGTTAGCCAGGTTAAATTTCCTTCAACCGAATCAATTCCAACAACCTCGGAGAATTCGGCTAAGTCACCATTAACCTCTGTTAATGGTCCACCTGTTGCCGTAAGTGTAATTGCTTGATTTGAATCATTGTCAAAGGCTCTAATGGGCAGGTTTAAAAGTGTTCCTGCTTCAATACAGATGTCTTGAATGTCCTGAATAATTGGAGGCGTATTTGAACAAGAAGAAACGTTCACCTGCATGTCTCTGGTCATGGACCCAATTAGAAAACCATTTCTGTATTCTTGGATTAATATGGCAAAATTAAACTCTCCCAAAACAGTAGGGTTGTCCCATGTTATCGTCCCTGTTCCTTGATCAATAGCTATTCCTTCAGGAAAAGTATACCCCGGAATAGCTTCACCATTTAGTCCTTTTCCTTCGATTAAGCTGAATACCAAACTATCTCCATTTCCATCGAATGCAGAAGGATTGTGTTGAAAAACAGCCCCTCTGCACGCTTCCTCAACAGGAGGGTTAAGAAGAACAGGCGAGTCGTTCTCGCCTAAAAACGGATTGATAATGATTTCTGACTCTATATAAAAAGGAACGTTTACGCTGTTAGGGACATTAATTATATCCGCATTTCGATTGGGGTCTTCCAAGCTTATTTTGTATGTTCCAGGGCCTGGAAACGTATGCGTGCCTTTATATTCGTTAATATTCACACCTGAAGTAATGAATTGGGGGAAATTAATTGAACGTATTAAAGAGTCACTTGAACCATCGCCCCACGAAATTTCAATAATTGGCCGATCCGCATCCTCCTGGGTAAGCGGAGGAACGGTATATGTTAATAAAGTAATTTCAAATTGATTGAGACCAATTTGTCGAAAGGCGATTTCTCCGGCTCTATTATGAGTCCCATAAGAAATCATCGTTTTCAATAGTATTATAAACAGAAATAAACCTTTCATCACTTAACTGTTCTAAGTTATGTATTTCAGTTTAAGCTTTTTGGTAATAGTTTATTAAATTCCCTAAAAATTGAACAAATGAATATTACGCTGGCCTCTAAACAGGGAAAATCAAAGAATATTGTACGCCTAGTAGATTCTGTAAGTCAACTAGAGAATGTTTTGAATAAACGTGAGCTTAAAATCACACGCCAAGGATTGAAAAAAAACAATTGGGTCGATCTTTCTAATTTGGACGAAAAAAGATTTGTCATTTTATTAGTTAAAAATAAGCCCGAAACAAATAGAAGATTGGGATCAGAACTTTATGGTAAAATTGAAACCATTACATTTATCGATCACTCTAATTACCCTGATTCCTTACTGGAGTTTTTAGAGGGTTTAATCCTGAAGAGTTATCAATTTAATAAATACAAATCATCAATTGAACTCAACCAGAAAAAAGTTCAATTATTTTCTACAGGAATTAAAAAAAGTCAATTACAAGAGCTAATCCACCTGAAGGAAGCAGTTTTCACAGCAAGAAATTGGGTAAATGAACCCGTTAATCAATTAAATACACAACAATTTGTGGAGGAGGTCAAAGTAATGGAGAGCTATGGTATTGCTGTTGAAATTTTGGAAAAATCCAAACTACAAACGCTAAATATGGGAGGCGTTTTAGGAGTTAATAAAGGGAGTAATGATGATCCTGTTTTGATTAAATGTGAATGGAAACCAAGTAATGCAATGAATAAAAAACCCATTGTTTTAGTGGGGAAAGGAGTATTATTTGATACCGGAGGGATAAATATAAAAACAGGAGATTTTATGAAAAACATGAAGGCAGATATGGGTGGTGCAGCTACTGTTTTGGGTGCTTTAAAGGCTGTGGCGTTACAGAAATTATTGGTTCATGTTATAGTGTTAACACCTGTTACTGAAAATAGAATTAATGGTAATGAACTCGTTCCTGGAGATGTTATTTCAATGCACAATGGTAAAACGGTTGAGGTACTTAATACTGACGCAGAGGGAAGGTTGATTTTAGCAGACGCCTTGGCCTTTGCCAAAAAGTTTGACCCTTCTATCGTGATTGATGCGGCCACTTTAACAGGTTCCGCTTATCGAGTGACTGGCCATAATGGAGCAATTGTGATGGGGACGGACTCCAAAAATATTGCGCAAATGAAACAGGAGGGTGAAACTCAATATGAGCGTTTGATCGAATTGCCATTGTGGGAGGAATTTGATGAAACTTTAAAAAGTGATATTGCTGACATGAATAACTTAGGAACATCAGAGGGACAAGCAGTATGTGCTGGACTTTTTCTTAAGAAATTCACCTCTTATCCATGGATTCATTTAGATATCGCGGGACCTTCATTTCGGAGCGAGTCCAGTAATTATTTACCGAAAGGAGGTTCAGGATTTGGTGTACGGTTGCTGTATCGGTTTATAAAGAATAACTTTGCACGTTAATTATGAGTGATAGAAAGGACAAAATTACAGTTGGAATTACCCAAGGAGATGTTAATGGTATAGGATATGAGGTTATTTTAAAGGCTTTTGAAGATCCAAAAATGCTTGACCTATGCACCCCTGTAGTGTACGGATCCAAAAAATATAGTGCTGAACACAAGAAAAATTTAAAAATGGAAAATTTTCCATTTTTCTTTATTGAAAATCCTGAGGATGCCAAGCGAAATAAAGTGAATTTAATTGAATCATGTGATGATTCTGCTGAATTAAGTATCGGTGAGCCTACGGATTCATCAGGTAAAGCCGCATTCGAATCGCTTAATAAGGCCGTTGATGATTTAACATCTGGGAAAATTGATGCATTAGTTACAGCTCCAATCAACAAAAAAAATATCCAGGGAGATGATTTCGATTTTCCAGGTCATACTGAATTTTTGAGTCAAAAAGATGGAGGAAATAAAGGATTAATGTTCATGATCTCTGAAAAATTGAAAGTAGGAGTAGTCACTGGGCATATACCGCTTAAAGAAGTTGCCTCAGCGATTAGTGAACAAAAAATTATGGATAAGCTTAAGGTAATGAATCAGTCCTTGAAAAACGATTTTAATATATCTAAGCCTAAAATTGCAGTTCTCGGATTAAACCCTCATGCGGGCGATAATGGATTGCTGGGTACTGAAGAACAAGATATTGTGCTAGGGGCGCTTGTAAAAGCCGGCAAGGAAGGTTTAGTTGCCCACGGACCTTTTCCAGCGGATGGCTTTTTTGGCTCGACACAACATTTGAAATATGATGGAGTTCTAGCCATGTACCATGATCAAGGATTAATTCCTTTTAAAGCATTAAGTTTTGGAGAAGGAATTAATTATACAGCAGGATTAAATTTTGTTCGAACATCACCAGACCATGGGACAGGGTATGATATTGCTGGTCAAAATAAAGCAGATGCTTCCTCAATGCGTCAAGCTGTATATTTAGCTATTGATATATCTAAACGCAGAATCAGCAATAAAATATTATTCGAAGGTGCTCTAAAACCACAGCATATTAAAGATAGAAAAGGTCGTAGAGCACAAGAGACAACTCGAGGTAGTGTTGAAAAGAAAGAAAATAAACAAGCAGAGTCTGAAACCAATTAACTGGTTTTTAACCGTTAGATTAGACTTGTTTGAAGTGAGATCAAAAATACATTCTAGCAATATCTTTTTACATTCTTTTGGAAGAAAACAACGGTTGATGGCTAAGAAAAATAAAAAGTACTATTATAGTAATGCAATATTTAGTAACTTTGCAGGCTCTTAATTTTTGAATAGATGGAATTTGATACATTTACAATCAGTTTCGAAAGTTTAAAATTAGGTGAACACGACTATAAATTTTTAGTTGATACGACGTTCTTTTCAGGGTTGGAATACTCAGAAATTCAAGAAGGTAAAGTCATTATAGACGGGCAACTTATTAAGTCTACTCGATTAATGGAACTAAACTTGGATTTTAAAGGAGAAGTTGTGCTACCATGTGATCTTTGTGGAGAAAACTACACTCAAACCATCAGTTTTAAGGAATCTGTTGTGATTAAGTTTGGTGATGAGCAAGATCAAGATGAGGGCATGATTATACTTAAAAGAGGTGAGTCAGAAGTTAATATGAGTCACTACATCTATGAAAGTATTATTTTGAGTTTACCAATTCGTAGAGTTCATCCTGAAGTCAAAGGAAAGCCAAGTTGTGACGAAGCAATTTTGGCTAAACTTAATGATAAGGGGAATCAGAACGATGATGATATTGACCCACGTTGGTCGGCTTTAAAAAAATTGAAATAAGAATTTATTAAACCATACAAAAATGGCACATCCTAAACGAAAAATTAGTAAGACGAGGAGAGATAAAAGAAGAACGCATTATAAAGCTTCTGTTCCTCAAGTAGCTACATGTCCTACAACTGGAGAAGCACATTTATACCACAGAGCGCATTGGCATGAAGGAAAACTCTATTACAAGGGACAAGTTGTAATGGAGAAGGAGGCATCATAATTATTTGTAGTTTTATCAATCAAAATAAAACTATAAATACTTTATGAAAATTGGTATAGATATCATGGGTGGTGATTTTGCCCCCCAAACTACTACCGAAGGTGCTATTTTAGCTCAAAAGGAACTCTCAAATGTTGAGCTAGTTCTTATTGGCGATGAATCCCAAATCATTCCTATATTGGAAGAAAAGGGTGCCGATAAGGAGGCTTTTTCTATTGTCCATACTACCGAGGTTATCGGTATGGGAGAACATCCTATAAAAGCATTTAAATCAAAGCCTAAATCATCTATTGGTTTGGGCTTTCATTATTTAGGCGCTGGTAAAATTCAAGGTTTTGCGGGAGCAGGAAACACAGGAGCTATGATGATAGGTTCTATGTATTCAGTAAAATCTATCCCTGGAATTATACGTCCATGTATTACATCGATTTTACCTAAAGAAAATGGAGGGGTGAATTTAATTTTAGATGTGGGTGTAAACGCAGATTGCAAGCCAGATGTACTCTACCAGTTTGGAATAGTGGGCTCAATTTATGCAAAAAATGTTTTAGGTATTCAGGATCCTCGAGTAGGACTTTTGAATATAGGAGAAGAAGCAGAGAAGGGTAATCTTTTATCGCAATCCGCCTACAATTTGATGAAGGATTCAAAAGAACTTAATTTTTCGGGAAATATTGAGGGGAGAGACCTCTTTGATGATAAATGCGATGTTATTGTCTGTGATGGTTTTACAGGTAATGTAGTGTTGAAAGAAGCGGAGGCTTTTTATCACCTGATGAAGAAGCGCGGAGTACTTGATGATTATTTTAGCAAATTTAACTATGAGATATATGGAGGAAGTCCTATCTTGGGCATCAATTCTAATGTTGTAGTTGGTCATGGAATATCCAATGACATTGCGATTAAGAATATGATAAAACTTACGGCAGAATGTGTGGAAGCCAATCTGTCCAATAAGATAAAAGAAGCTTTTAATTAATGAGTGCAATAAACGCTGCAATAACCTGTGTTGGTGGATACGTTCCAGATTATGTAATGACCAACAAAGAACTAGAGAAAATTGTTGACACTACCGATGAGTGGATCACTACTCGTACGGGAATCAAGGAGAGACGAATACTTAAAGGAGAAGGAAAAGCTACATCAGACATGGGAGCTGAAGTAGTGAAGCAAATTTGTGAAAAGCGTGGAATATCTCCAGAGGAGATTGATTTAATTCTCGTAGCCACTGTTACTCCGGATATGCCTTTTCCATCAACTTCAAATTTAATATGTGATAAGGTTGGAGCAACCAATGCATGGGGGTATGATTTGAGTGCAGCCTGTTCTGGATTTTTATATGCATTAGTTACTGGTCAACGATTTATTGAAAGTGGTGCATACAAAAAAGTTATTGTAGTAGGTGCTGATAAAATGTCAAGTATTATCAATTATGAGGATAGAACAACGTGCATTATTTTTGGCGATGGTGCTGGAGGAGTCCTTCTAGAGCCTACTGAGGAAAACATAGGTGTAATGGACTCTGTACTTAAGAGCGATGGTTCAGGAAGAGAGTATCTTAATATCAAGGCTGGTGGTTCATATAAACCTTCTAGTATTGAAACCATAGAAAATAAAGAGCATTTTGTATATCAGGAAGGACGATCTGTATTTAAATTTGCTGTAACAAATATGGCCGATGTAGCGGCTGAAGTGATGGAAAGAAATAATCTATCCAGTGAAGATGTAGATTGGTTAGTTCCGCACCAGGCTAATTTGAGAATTATTGATGCGACGAGAGAACGCGCTGGTTTACCTGAAGAAAAGGTGATGATCAATATTCAAAAGTATGGAAATACAACGGCAGGAACCTTGCCCTTGTGTTTATGGGATTGGGAAAAGAAATTAAAAAAAGGAGATAACCTTTTGTTAGCGGCCTTTGGTGGTGGATTTACATGGGGATCTGTATATTTGAAATGGGCGTATAATGCCTGAAAAAATAAGAACGTAGAAATCTTTTATTATGAAAGTAACTGAAATTCAAGACTTGATTAAATTTGTTTCAAAGTCTGGTGTTAGTGAAGTTAATTTAGAAACAAGTGACATTAAATTAACGATTAAAAATGACGCTGTAAAAAACAAAAAGAAGAGTCATACTGTGGAGCCTCAAATTTTACCTGTTCCGGTTCCTCAAGTAATGCAGCAGCCAGTAGCAGCTCCAGTAGCAGCTCCAGCTCCAGTAGCAGCTCCAGCTCCAGCTGCGAATTCAAATTCTACAGCGCCTGCAGCCGTTGAGGCACCAGCAGCTGAACCTGTAGAGGATACCTCAAAGTATATTGAGATTAAGTCACCAATGATTGGAACATTCTATCGTAGACCTTCTCCAGACAAACCTAATTTTTGTGAGGTAGGAACAGAAATTAAATCTGGTGATGTGATATGTATCATTGAGGCTATGAAACTGTTTAATGAAATCGAAGCTGAGGTAACAGGGAAAGTGGTTAAGATCTTTGTAGATGATTCTACTCCAGTAGAGTACGATCAGCCATTGCTATTGATTGACCCTAGCTAATCATAAGTATATTTTATTTTCTCGCACCACATAATTTTATGAGTAGGTGTGGGCAATGAATATTTAACAAAGATTACTCTAAGAACGTTCGAGTTTAAATTCAACAGTCGAAAAAGCTGTTTGAGTATTAAATGATGGGCCATAAACGAAAATATTATGTTTAAAAAAATATTAATAGCCAACCGAGGTGAAATTGCATTGCGTGTAATTAGAACCTGTAAAGAGATGGGGATCAAGACAGTAGCCGTTTACTCACTCGCGGACAAAGACAGTTTACACGTAAGGTTTGCTGATGAAGCCATTTGTATTGGTCCAGCACCTTCAACTGAATCATACCTTGATATACCTCGTATTATTTCTGCTGCAGAAATTACAAACGCAGATGCGATCCATCCAGGATATGGATTCTTATCCGAAAATTCTAAATTCTCAAGAATTTGTACAGAGAATGGAATTAAGTTTATTGGAGCAACACCGGAGCAAATTGATGGAATGGGGAACAAAGCCCAAGCAAAAGCGACTATGGAAGCCGCAGGTGTACCGTGTGTTCCGGGATCAAAAGGATTAATAAAAGATTTAACCGAAGCTAAAAAAGTAGCGAAGAAAATAGGTTATCCCGTTATGGTTAAAGCTTCAGCCGGAGGAGGAGGAAGAGGAATGCGATTTATTGCCTCTGAGGCTGAATTGGCTGAAAACCTTGATAGCGCCAAGCGAGAATCGGCTGCTGCTTTTGGAAACGATGATATGTACATGGAGAAGTTTATTGAAGAGCCACGACATATCGAGATTCAAATCATTGGAGATCAAACAGGAAACGCCTGTCACCTATCAGAAAGAGATTGTTCAACGCAAAGGCGTCACCAAAAACTTGTTGAAGAGGTACCTTCTCCATTCATGACAAAGAAGTTAAGAGACGAAATGGGAAAAGCAGCAATTAAAGCTGCCAAGGCTGTTAATTATGAAGGAGCTGGTACGGTAGAGTTTTTAGTAGATAAGCATCGAAAATTCTACTTCATGGAAATGAATACACGTATTCAGGTTGAGCACTGTGTTACTGAAGAAGTTGTTGGATTCGATTTAATTCGAGAGCAAATTAAAGTGGCTGCTGGATATAAAATTTCCGGAAAGAATTACACTCCGCAATTGCATGCTATTGAATGTAGAATTAATGCGGAAGATCCAATTAATGGATTCCGTCCTTCTCCAGGTGCAATTAAAGAATTACACACTCCCGGTGGTCATGGAATCAGATTGGATACGCATGTATATTCTGGGTACGCAATTCCACCGAACTATGATTCTATGATTGCTAAGCTTATTGCTGTTGCTCAAACACGTGAGGAAGCTATTGCGAAGATGAAAAGAGCATTAGAGGAATTCATTATCGAAGGAGTTAAAACAACTATTCCTTTCCACATCAAGTTAATGGAAAACGAAACATTTATTAATGGTGGAGTAACTACTAAGTTCTTAGAGGAAGTTGAGTTTGATTACTCGGATATGAAGTAAATAAATATTATACTTTTAAAATAAAAAAGACCGATTATTCGGTCTTTTTTGTTAAAAAAGTCAACATTAGCTTAATTGAAAATATCATTTATTTTATTTCTGGTATAAATTTGATCTTTAAGTGAACTATATGAAATTATCCATTTTTGTTTTCCTAATTTTCATCGGCCTAATTTCATTTGGGCAACGAAATAATAAGGAAAATGTAAAGTTAGATTCGATACAAATATTGGAATCCCCAAATGATGAGGATGATTTCATGAATTTTTTTAATAAGCATGGAGAAATTATTACTTTTAAAAATGGACAAGAGTTTAAGGTCCTGTTTTTGAATAATTCGTCTACACGGAAAGCCGGAGTTTTTAAGTCGGTAGGAATTAGCGGTTTGACTGCTTTTGTTTTCCCTCCATTGGCATCCTTAAATATTCATTATGAAGACTTTTTCAGATGGAAGTTTGGAGCTAAGTTAGAGGCAGGATCTAAAGATTTGGGTTCTTCTCTTTATAATTATCGTTTAGGTATGTATTCTGATATTTACCTATTAAATTTTAAGTTGAAAATACCAGGAAAAGCTTTTCTAAATAATGCGGGCGAATTTAATTTTGGCATCGTTTCATATTTATTAAAGTTGAAGAAGGAAGCAAAGTTTAGAATTGGTCCCTATTTTGAAGTAAATAGAAATACAGATTTTTATTTTGGATCTTATTCAATGCCGCCCTTTGGATCGGATTTTAGAGGTCATTATTACATAATGAATGTTGGCTTGACTTTTGATTTATTTAATGATACAAGATATATGTGTAGTTTTAATGGACCATTTTCATCATCTGATAAAATTATGGTTACTAGGAGTAGCGTTCAGTATTCACTTAGATTAAGTGCTTTTAAAACTTCCAATCATGAATTAATAGATTATAGTGGTTCAGTTGATGATTTAGATTCTAAATATTTATTTCATAAAGAAGGACTCAGAGTTTCTTTGCAGAATAAAATGTTTGATCGAATTGTTAAACCTTTTGATAAAGATCCAAAGGAGAATAGATATACCGTTGTTGGGCTTGAATTTGGTCATATTCCAGGTTTTATCTTAGATGAATTTGGAGGGTTTACTCAATTTGGTGTGAAAATTGAAAGGGCGTTTTAATTTTGTTATATTCTAGATATTTTTAAATTTTTCATTACCAATTTCGATATTAAATTTATGAAGTATGCCTTCAAAGTCAATAATTCTAACAAATCTATTTACCATTTCCAATATTATATTGTTGTAAAAAGCTGAAGAAGTGAGCATGGCTCCTTCACATTTTGAATATGTTAATATTGAAAGGCTTCCTTTTTTAATTTTGCATTAAGGTTGGTTTAAGATCAAATCTCCGAGGAAATTTCAACCATTATCTCATTTCTTCTATTGATTAGATCATAGGGTGGGTTGTAGCCTAAAAAGTAAAACTTATCTGTGTGTGAAACGCCAGCTTTTGTAAGTGCAGACTTTAACTTCTCCTTGTATTTGTTTATTTTCTGATTATTGGCCCATCCACCAAATTGAAGAACAGCAACCTGTTTGGCAGGTTCATCTATAAATCGAATAGAGGATTCATCAGGTTTGGGAAGAGAAGCTTTATTAAACTTTTTGGGAACCATGAACATCATGGTTATTGTGTCATCCAATGTCATAGCAACAGGAGAGGTCATAGAAATTTTTTCCTTTCGATCATTTTTACCGAAAATATAACCTGCTAAAATTGAAAAACCTTGGCTGGAAGCATCATTATAATTACTTGATGGAATATTTACAGATGTAAATAATGCAGCTTCATAAAGGCGAATTTCGAATTCATTATAGGTTTTTACAACAGTGTAGGAATACGATTCAATATTTTTTCGATTGCTCATGGCGAATAGTTGAACAGTGACAAAGAGGACAAGTAGGATTACAACGGCAATCACAACTATTTTCATTTTGGACATAATTTAAACAATAGATTTATCTAAAAGGTAATTCATTTCCATCAAAGTTGTCAAATTGCCACAAATTTAAAGGCTTATTAATCTAATTCTTAATAGACTAACTTATTGAGCGAAGAAGTAGTCATTTAAACGCGCTACATTTTTTTTAGCACGGGTAATATTTGAGTGCGTTTTTGTTAGCTTATATCCTTTTACAATTCCTTGAATGATGTTTTCAGATGGGTTTTTTGGATTTCTTTTGATGTTAAATGGTTTTTTAACAATTACATTTAGTTGTTTACTTTCAAATGTTGCAATATATTTTCGCATCGAAGGATCATCTACTTGGAAAGGAGCAACAGGAGCTTTAATCTTTCGTTTCCCATTACCCCAGTTTTCTCCTGTTTTGATTCGATTAATTTGCATTTCAGAAATATCAAAAAGCCTACTGATATGGCGCAATGAATCCCCTCTTCGTAGGTGTTTTTTAATTGTTTTTATATCACTAAAGGTCAACTTACTATTTGGGTATGTTTTATCTACTACCTTTAAATTTGTAAAATGTAGATTATGTCGATCCCCATCAATATAATGGATATCTCTTTTCTTAAATTGGGAAGATTTTTGAACTAAACTAAACGCGTGAGCAACCAAAAAGGCAACATTTAAATTATGAAGTTTTCCATGGTCATCTATTAAACTTACTCTTCCATGTGCAGAAGCGTTATTTGGTTTGAAATGAATTTTATTTTCACTGACATACGTATAATTGGAAGTTGAAATAGATTTATTCCTTGTTTGTTTAGTTCGATATACTCGACCGGATTCACTAATGTGATAGGCATTAAAATCAGGAATATTCCTACATGTCTCCTGATGGATAATGAGTGTTTGCATGATAGTTTAAAAATTAGGGTATCGCAAAGATAAGTATACAATCTCTTCTTTTGAAACCTGATTATGAATGATAAGAGATGTATGTATTTATAAAATCTATAATGTAAATCGAATGCTTACCCCTCCTTTTGTAGTGGAGCTTGGGAATGAACTTTGAATATATGGCGTATTTATTGTTTGATCGTAGAATGCTCTTGCCGTTACTTTAGCGCTTACTTTATAATCTCCAGATAGTTTGATAGCAGTAATCAGTCCACCACTTGTAGTCTGACCATTTTGATCAATTTGAAGCATAGTGAGACTTGTGCTTTTTATTGAAATATCCAACCTTAAATTTAAATCTGATTTTAGTTTTCGCCCCTTAATTTCAACATTAGGGATTTCCAGATCTTTTATAGTATAGCCCCCTCCAAGAACAAAATCCCACGTATTGTTTTCGGTAACAGAGGCACCTCCAATGTTTAAACCGATTGTTCTTGTTTTTTTAACCTCAACTTTTGAAAGAATAGAGTTTCTCCATTTCATATCTACCTTTACGAGCGGACTAAAGGATTCTTTAATTGATACGTCAAGTGTCGTGTAGTCAATATTTGTTTCAAAATCACCATTTTCTGAGAGTGCTCCAATACCATCAAAAGCTAACTCATTTCTTACACCATTCATACTTAACGTACTTTTGTAAGAGTGAGATAAAGAAATAGATTTGAAATGTCTCTTGATAAACTCAAGGTTTTTTAATCCATTGTAATTAAATCGCCAATCTGGAATTCTGATTTGAGGAAAGAAGCCTCGTGTTGAATTTGGGGTTTGTGTATCGTGAAGTTTGATGCGTTTTGGACTTTGACCACTGTAGGCCGATAAGAAGGAATAGAGAAGAACTTCCGATTGTTTTAAACTATAGCCGTTTGTAACCGCATCATTTGTACTTCCGCTGTAATTACCTGCTGATTTAGCAGTTTCTGCTAATCTTGAAGCAATTGTTGCCCTATTCGCTAACATGGTAGCATAAGCATTTGATCCTTGATGGGTGACTGACTTTGAGAATGATGTAGCGAAAGTATTATAGGTAACTGAGAACTGTTGCATTTTTAATCGTGAGTCCTCTCGGTATCCTTTACTCATAGTATTATCAATTTGATAAAAGAAATTATCGTTGGTTGTAAGGTTACTCGTAGCAGAGAGGTTAACCTTAAATTGCTTAAAAGGTTCAACAGTAGCGCGTGCATTTAGAGTTTGTTTACTGGTTTTAGCAACCTGTTGCGTGATGAGATTGGTATTGGTATTAAACCAATTGTTTTTAATTCCTTTTTCAAGAATATCGATTTGACTACCAAAAGCGAAATCATAGCCTGGGGCAAAGCCTAATCGGGGATCCATACCCATGAGTTGAGTTTCTCCCATAAATCCAGGTAGAAAGGTCCCTTTATTTTCATTATAATTAATTGATACCGTTCGCAATGCCATCATTGCTCTTATGGAGTGTTCAATAATGTCTTTTACTTTGATCGGATCTCCTTTTGGTAAAGTTTTTGTTGAATCGTTAACTGTTGGTTTTTTTGGGGACTCTATTTTAGGTTTAGGCTTCTTTCGTTTCTTTGATTTTTTATTTATTTTTTTGAGGTATTTTGATTTGTTATAGAGCGTAACCATATTGAATTGACCATTAATTTGACGACTATTACTATTAGAAATGGTATTACCAATTGAGTCTACAAAAGCAGGGTTAGTGGCCTGCCAGTCAAATTTCCCTGTATATTTAGCATTAGAGGTTATCCAACTTGTCCAAGGGAATTTATTAATTGGTATTCTGTAGTTGGCATTGAAATTTTGAGTAAACAGTGTATTTCTACCGAGTTTCATAATATTGGACCAGATGGAGTCTTTTTCAAAGTCTTCATCAATTTCCCCATAAGGCTCATCAATGAGTGCTTTATTACTCGCATTGTAAGTTAGTTTTAGAGGCTTCATTACGTTCCATTTTACACTGTAATCTCTATCGAAAAACCAATTTTTATTGAATGTAGGTTCTATTTTAAGGTCGGCATCAGGATCACTCGATACATTTCGCATTTCGCGCATACTAAACATTCTATTCATGTTTGTTTTCACACTCACTTGTTGAGGGACATACTGGAAATTAAAGTCTCGGTATAGCTTTAAATAATTAGATCTTTTTAATCGTGACATTCTCCTTTTATATGCCACTTTTTCTTTTTTAAGTTCTGTGAGTTCTTTTTGAATGCGCTTTGTTGTTCGCTTTGTGTCAAAACTGCCTCTAATCGCTTTTAAAGAATCTTGTAATACTTTTTCCTCTTTACTCAATTTGGCTAAATGTTTTTTCTCTATTGATTTAATAATTGGTGTTTTTCGAAAGGGTTTAATCGATTTCGGGCGGTGACTAAAGGTGTAATTTAATCCTCCTTTGTAATTGAGTATTTTATCTGTTGCGGTATTGACATCTTGTCGATTGTTTTCATTGTAAGCAAATGTGGCATCAAAGTTTTCAATGTTATAAAATTGTTTTTTCTTCTTGGCATTAGCACTGGTTCTCAGTTTTTTAACATTGGAAAGATTAATACTTCTGCTAGTTTGTTTATCAGGAGTTACTTGCCTTAAGTATGTTTTTTCTTTTCCGTTTTTTAGATTTTTGATTTGAATGTCCGTATCCAGCGGATTAAACTTTGGGTCTTTCCTAATTTGATTGTAACTCATGTAAACAGGCAAGGATATCCCATAGCGTTCAGGAAAGAATTTACCTATTTGAAAATTTCCGGCAGCGTCAACATTCCTAACTGTTTCTCGTGATCGATCACTTACTTTTTGATCGATAGTTCCCCATCCAGGTGTGCTATACCCTCCTGATAAGGACACATTTCCTAAATCGGCTAACTTCATGTTTAAACTTGCAGTACTTGCCCAACCGCCCTGTCGATCAAATTCTGATAAACGCAGTTCATTTACCCATATTTCAGCACACCGCTCATTACCCGCTTCGGAGGGATTATTGTTTCGAACACCAATCATCAACGAAGTGATATTAGCCATACTTGGATTTCCCTTTACAATGGCATTATTTTTACCATCTTGAATAGAATATCTTAAGGTTCGATCAAACTCCAAATCATTTCTCGACGCTTTTAAATTCGCAAAGACCTCTTCGTAATTAAAATCCATACGATTTGCCGCATCCCATATCGCTTCACGTTTTTGATCATCTCCATCGGGTAACGTTGTAGGATCAGTAAAAATAAGGGGGATTTCATATTCATAATAGTTATCGGTATAATCAGAACCTAAACGAATGAAAACAGACATGTTCATATTGTTAATATCCACTGGTTGATTTTGAGATTGCTCCGCATGAATATCCATTTGAATGCGTTTATATGAGAGTAAATCTAGGCTGACTGGTTTATACATGGCCTGAGCATCACCTCCTTCTAAATTGCAGAGCACCAATTGCATGGCCTGCTCGTTCTCTTGCGCTTGAGAACCTAAATTAAATTGTCGCTGAGTATTTGGAGGTAACACATATGGAATTGGTTCTTTTTTAGAGTCTTCCTCTAAATTAACGGCACCAACATTAAAAAATGGAGTGGAGCTAGGTGTCACGTTTTCGTCAGACAGGTCATCTTCATATTTTCGCCAGTCTGAACGCATCAAATCCAAAGACCCAAATCGAAGAACTACAGGAGCCTCCCAACCCTTTAAAGCCATTCTCATAAAACGAATGGATTGATATCCTTCAATATTTCCAATTGTGTTATCTGGAGATTTCACAGGGATCCGAAAGTTATACCAGTTTACTTTTTTTCCTGATCCGGAGACAGTTACGGGTACCCTCTGAACTAAATAGTTTTCACCATTTGCGATTGTTTGTTCTGTTAAATCGTTCGGCCGCATTGAAATTTTATACTCATAATAACTTTCACCCTCACTCAGCGTGTTGTCTCTGTTTAAGTCCTCAATATCGGGAAGCGTAGTTGCTGTACTTACATAATCTAATCCTGTTTGTTCTTGTGTAGGAGAGTTTCCGTCGGGTCCATTGAAGTTTTTGTAGCGTTCAATTACATTAGCCGAAGCATCATCGAGTTCTTGCCCTCGAAAGTATTGATAATTATCTGCTCCAGGATCCGCTTCAATTGTTCCTCGAATATTCTCGTCAAAATAATTTAAGTAATCGCTATAGATAATAGCCTCATTGGCATCACTCATCCCATCAAAGCCAATATCTTGAAGTTCTCGAGATTGCACATCATTGTCAAATGCATTCACAAGGTTGATTTTGTTGGAAACAAATCCCCATGCAGTTGTATCTACTTCTACATCTGGGTCATTGGGTGTAGGTATCCCGTTTTCAAATGATTTTCTTCCATCTCTGAGGATGTCTTCAGAGATATTACCGATATGAATATATAAATCTCCTCCTTCCATTGAGCCATTGAATGCTGTTATAGGATCTCTTGAGGATGAAGGGTCCTCAGGAAAGGGATCCATAACCCAAAACTCAATGAATTCTATGTTTTGGTTGGCAAAATCAACATAATCAATTTTTCGCATTATTCCTCCCCAACGCGTCTCTGGCGCATTAAGTATACCAGTTGTTTTGTCAATACCTTGAGATATTCCTGCAGATCCAGTAGTATCGAAATTATAGGGCCCTCTTTCCTCAGGAAAGTAGGCTAAATCCAATGTTTGAAGAGTTGGAGGTTCACCAACTGCAAGACTTTTTTGAGGATAAATTTCTTCCTGAAGTACAATTCTTTGGTATAAGTTTTCTTGAATGGTTTTATTTCCTTTAATGTGATCGGGTGTAGTAATACCATTATCATCTCCAAATAAAGGATCGATGTAATACCAAGCTAATTTTGCCCGATTATATCCATAAACTAACGCATTAATTGAATCCCCTTCTGGCCATTCTGGGTTGTTTTGCGGTGTTGAAGATAAGGTCCAGGCAATCCTGTTTCGAATATCAATACCTGTTTGCCCCGCTTCAAAATCATCAATAAATGAAACAGCGTCGCCTTGATTTTCTATTGCTCTGGGAGAGCCTGGAATCAACTGTGCAAATTCACCTTTTACCTCAATTGATGACTTTTCTTTAGTTTCAATAAAGGGGAGTTTATCAATAAGCTTTGTTAAATATTGAGATTCTGTTCTGTAATCTGTATTAAGCCCCCACATGGTATTTCTAATAGGTTCTTCTCCTTGATTCACCTTTTGTGTAAGAGGACGTTCTGTTAAATTCATTAATGTTCCACCAATGTGAAAGTCTTTATTCACCTCATATTCTAAATGGGTTCCAAATAAGGTTTTACTCATAATACTAAACATTGAGTTACTTTCAACATTTACCCGTATAGGAGTATTCGAGTTGAGAATGGACTCATTGAGAATAGTTACTTGTCCCATGTTGTAATCTACTCTGAAATCCACTCCTTCTGTTAGTTTTCGTCCTCCGGCAGTGACCGTAACAGCATCCTTAGGAATACTGAAAGAATTTAAGTTAATCACGTTACTTTTAGAGGAATAACGCGCATAAATTCTGAAACGATTTTGTGTTGGAAATTCATTTTTAGCTCGGAATTTACTCACATGATACAGGGAGTCAAATGCATATTTATCGGCAATAGGGTCATCATTAATTTCCTCTCTTAATTTTGCACCAAAAGGCTCAAGTACGGGGAAATAAATTTTTCCATTTTGTAATCGAATGGTTTGACCTTCAATGATATCATATTTTCCGTCAGGTTGAAGATTTTGATTTACGTCTAAACGATCTAAGTCTAAAATTTCCAACCATCTTTTTTCTTTAACATTTTCGTTAGCAGTAACCTCCTTGAAGTAATTGATGTCATTATTCGTACTTGGGTCATTGTAACGAATATCAATTTCAAGTGTGTTGGCATCAATACCGTAAGTTCCAAGAGAATACACGTTTTTCATCATTAATTCCCAAAGGGGAACTTTTGTATTATTGACTTGTGTAGACTTTAACATTTTAAGAAAAATAGAAGACTGAACATCAGGAACATCATCTGAAAATTCACCTACTTGGTAAACTTGATTAGATCCTCTAACGGTATATTCAAATGCAACAGCGATAACTTCATCATCTTCCATTTTCCGATTGAGAGAAAGATACCCAAGTTGCGGGTGTAAAAAATATTCCGAAGGATTTAATTTTCGGGCATTTTCAATTTTATTAAAGTGGACTCCGGCAGTATAATTATAGTCCGATCCAATGAGTTTCCCTGATGCAGAAGTATATTGTCTTATGAGAGGGTCAGTATTAATTTGAGCGTACAAACTGTTGCTCGAGTTATCGGGTAAATTAGTAAGTGCAGTAATTAAGTTATTGTCGTAGGGATCGTTTTCGGCCAAATCCATAAACCCAATAACATTTCTTGCACCCACTGTGGCTGTAATACCTACATTGGTTACCCAAACTTCTATTTTTGTAATGTTTACATCAGAGATGACAATAGGAGGATTCCTTAACCCTCTGTTGTAGTTATCCACAAAGTATTTTGCTAAAAAGAAGTGACGATTGTCTTCATATTCATCCGCATTAATGTATAATTCCTTTGTTTGAACACCTCCACTCAATTCAATGGTTTTGGATTCAGATTTTTGCTGGGACAAAACCGTTTGAACTTTTAATTTCCCAAATTGCATTTCTGATTTCACACCAAATAAACTCTGACTACCTTGAATTAAGGTAGAGTTCAATGGCATAGAAACATTACCAAGTTCAATATTTTTAAGGATCTCATCTTCTTTTCCCTCAAATTGAAGCTTCATTTGATTTTCAAAATCAAATGAAGCTTCCGTATTGTAACTTGTTCCTAATTCCAATTTATCCCCAATTTTCCCTGTAACGTTTAACTGGATTTTTTCATCAAAATCAAAACTGGTTACCCGTTGACTTTGGACACGAATAATGGGGTTTTCTGTTTTTGTGGATGTTACTCCAAAGATTAATTCTGCTGAACCTTGAGGCTTTATTTCAATTGTATTATCACCAAAAATAGAGCCAAGTGGATTTTTTTCAATGTCTAACCCATCAAACAGAGACTCTCCGGATGTGTTATCTGAACTTTCTTTTTGTTTTTCTTTCCAATAATCTTTCTCAGCCTCTTTATACCGATCATTCCAAAAGTCATCAAATTGTTTCTCATCACCTGGTCGATATTCTTTATCGCCTAATTTTTCTTTAACATTATAGGTGTTTGTAACAGGGTCGTATATGACCTCATATTCAATATCTGCTGGGTCATTAAGGTCAAAAGGTTGTTGATTCTGGTCATGAAGATTGAAAGGAAGCTGAAGTGAATCGCTATATTGCGCAAAAGATTCACTGTTTACAATGAATAAAAGAATCCCAAAGCAGTACCATTTTATGTAATTCAATAAATTCAATCTAAAGATTTTTCAACGCTTCTTTTATTAAATCTTCTACATCCAATTCTGGTTGAGTCTTTAGTGCCTTATTTAAAACTTTTTCCACGGAATTTTTGGTGAAACCTAATGCCAGTAATGCAGATAACGCTTCATCTCTTGTTGTATTGTTAGCAAATGTTAAAATATTTTGTTCAACACCCTCAACTTTACCTAACTTGTCCTTGAGGTCTACAATGATTCGTTGCGCAGATTTAGCCCCAATGCCTTTGATGCCCTTTAACGTGGTCACGTCTCCTGTAACAATAGCAGCAGTGATTTCTTCTGCGGTTAAACTGGATAACATTACTCTTGCTGTGCTTGCCCCAACGCCATTTACTGAAATAAGTTGACGAAAAATTTCACGCTCACTTTTTTCGAAAAATCCATAAAGCGTATGCGCATCTTCTTTAATTGATAAATGGGTATACAAGGTACAGTTTTCGTCATTTCCCAATTTTGAAAATGTGATTAATGAAATGTTCAAGAAATATCCAACGCCATTTGCTTCAATAATTGCATGAGTTGGTGCTTTTTCAACTAATCGTCCTTTTATATGGTGAATCATACTTGTTTTGCTTGTTTTACTTGTGCGTCAACAACGGCTAAGGTTGTCATGTTTACAATCTCCCGAACACTTGCGCCCAATTGCATAATATGAACGGACTTATTCATGCCAAGTAATAACGGGCCAATAACTTCGAGATCACCCATCTGTTGCAACAATTTGTAGGAGATATTACCCGATGAAAGGTTTGGAAAAACGAGGGTGTTCGCTCCTTTGTCGCCAAGTTTTGAAAACGGGAATTGCTCATTCATTAATTGAGGATTAACCGCAAAGTTTGCTTGCACATCTCCATCAACAATAATATCTGGATGCGTTTGATGTAGAATTTTCACCGCTTCCCGAACTCTGTCCGGACTTCTTCCATCTACTGAGCCAAAATTGGAGTAACTCAACATGGCAATTCGAGGTTCAATATTAAATTCTTTCACTGCATTATGTGTTAATACAGCAATGTCTGCCAAATCTTGCGCGGTAGGATGCTGGTTAATGGTCGTATCAGCAAAGAAAAATGGCCCATTATGTTTGGTCAGCACCAGATACATTCCTGCTAATTTCCCAATTTTACTATCCACACCAATAGCTTGCAAAGAGGGTCGAATAGAATCCTTATATTTTCGAGTAACACCTGTAATTAAAGCATCTGCTTCACCTGTTTCCACCATCATACTTCCATAATAGTTTCTACTTCGCATAATTTTATCTGCTTCGTATCGTGTTACTCCTCGGCGGTTTCTTTTTTGATAAAGTACCTCGCCATATTGTTTTCGTTTTGGCTTAGCTTCCTCCGATCGTGTGTCAATTATTTCAACTCCCTCTAGATCTAATTGATATTCCTCAATTAAATCAGCAATGTTTTCCTTACTTCCGAGAAGAATCGGTGTACACACACCTTCGTCAAATACTGTTTGAGCAGCTTTTAATACCTTGTAGTTGTCGGCCTCTGCAAAAACTACCTTTTGTGGATTTTGTTTAGCGCGAAGGGTAACCTGTTGCATGAGTGTACTATCATAGCCCATTCGACTAATTAATTCCTGCTTATATTTCTCCCAATTTTCAATTGGTTTTCGAGCAACACCAGAATCCATTGCAGCTTTTGCTACTGCAGGTGCTACAATAGAGATTAATCGCTGATCTGTAGGTTTTGGAATAATATACTCTTTTCCAAAAACTATGTTTTTAAGATTGTAAGCTTTGCTCACCTCTTCGGGAACAGGTTCTTTAGCAAGCGCGGCAATTGCTTTAACAGCAGCGATTTTCATCTCTTCATTTATGGCAGAAGCATTTACATCCATTGCCCCACGAAAGATAAATGGAAATCCAATAACGTTATTTACTTGATTAGGGTGATCTGATCGTCCTGTAGCAATAATAATATCCTCTCTAGAGGATACAGCAACGTTGTAAGCAATTTCAGGATCAGGATTTGCACAGGCAAATACAATGGGATTTTCAGCCATTGTTTGAACCATTTCAGGCGATAAAATATTTCCTTTTGAAAGACCTAGGAAAACATCCGCACCCTTTATCGCTTCTTCCAACGTTGAGGCGTTTACCTCGTTAGCGAAGTATAATTTTTGCTCGGTTAAATTTCCTCGTGATGGTTTTATGACCCCTTTAGAATCTACCATTAGAATATTTTCTTTCTTTGCCCCCAACGAAATGTAAAGCTTAGCACAACTCACCGCTGATGCTCCAGCTCCATTGACCACTATTTTGACTTGCTCAATATTTTTTCCTGCTATTTCAAGAGCATTTAATAAACCAGCCGTTGTTATGATAGCTGTGCCATGCTGATCATCATGCATAATTGGAATATCCAATTCATCTTTTAGTCTTTGCTCAATTTCAAAGCATTCAGGAGCCTTAATGTCCTCTAAGTTTATCCCTCCAAATGTGGGTGATATCGCTTTAACAGTATCGATAAATTTATCAACATCCGTGGCATCTACTTCAATATCAAAGCAGTCTAAATCTGCAAATATCTTAAAGAGAAGACCTTTTCCTTCCATAACAGGTTTTGAGGCTTCGGGTCCTATGTCGCCAAGACCTAAAACAGCCGTTCCATTTGAAATTACAGCCACAAGATTAGACTTTGCTGTGTATTTGTATATAGCATCTTTATTTTCAGCAATTGCCAAGCAAGGTTCTGCAACGCCTGGTGAATACGCAAGCGACAAATCTCTTTGCGTGCTGTAAGGTTTTGTGGGGATGACTTCAATTTTACCAGGTTTCCCTTGAGCATGATAGTCGAGCGCTTCTTGTTTTCTTAGTTTGGCCATTTTTTTGAACTGTATATTTGATCCTTCAGGATTAACCGAACGAAAATAATGAAATTATTAGTTTTATAGTGCTAGAGTTTGTTTAAAATGACGTGTTTTTTCTAATTTGGAAGCATGCAAAATATAGTGGTTTTATCAGGTGCAGGAATTAGTGCTGAGAGTGGAATTTCAACCTTTCGAGATAGTAATGGATTATGGGAAAATCACCCTATTGAAAAAGTAGCTACGCCGTCTGCATGGGAAGAAAATAAAAAATTAGTTCTTCAGTTTTACAACCAACGTAGAAAACAACTTTTTGAGGTTGAACCGAATAGTGGCCATCAGGCGTTAGTTGCATTGGAAGAGCATTTTAACGTCCATATCATCACTCAAAATGTTGACGATTTGCATGAACGAGCTGGATCATCAAACATTTTGCATTTGCACGGAGAATTAAAAAAAGCCCGCTCTACAGTTGATTCTCGTTTAATTTATGAAATGGATTCGTGGGAATTAAATCTTGGAGATACTTGTGAAAAAGGTAGTCAGCTCAGGCCGCATATTGTTTGGTTTGGAGAGGATGTTCCCAATATTTCTCCGGCCATTGAACTTGTAAAACAGGCAGATGTTATGATAGTAGTAGGGACGTCTTTAAATGTGTATCCAGCTGCAGGACTGATTAACGAAACAAAACATGGAACACCTTTATATTTAGTTGATCCTGCTGAAGTTGGGTCTTTTCATCTAACCAATATTATTCATATTCAAAAAGGAGCGGGTGAGGGATTAAATGAATTGGTAAAACAATTAATGTTTAATTCAAGTAAGTAAAAATATTCTTACATAATAGATGATGATTGTTTTCATTATCTCGCAGAATGAAGAAAATCAAAAAGATGAGACCAAACATTAAAGTTATTTATACTGGAGGCACCATAGGTATGGTCAAGTCAAAGGATGGACACTATGTTCCTGCTTCTTTGGATCGGTTGTTGGAATATGTTCCAAATCTAGCAGAAATTGGGGCAAATCTTTCTTTTGAATCCTTTGATAAGCCCTTGGATTCTACCTTTGTTGGCCCCAACGAATGGTTGGAAATAGCTGGAGTTATTCGGAACCAGCTCCAGCAGTTTGATGGTTTTGTAGTACTGCATGGAACTGATACTATGGCATATACTTCCTCCGCGTTAAGTTTTTTACTGAAAGGTGCATTAAAACCTATCGTAATTACAGGATCTCAAATTCCAATTTGTGAGGAGGGGTCAGATGGTGTAGAAAATTTCTATAATGCATTAAAAATAGCCAGCGATGGCCGCGTCAAAGAGGTTGCTCTATGGTTCCATAAGAGTCTTTACAAAGGAGCTTGTGTGACTAAAGTTGATACTAAATCAATGAACGGTTTTTCTTCCCCAAATCACCCCGTTTTAGCTAAGTTATCCTCTGGCATAGAATATGAGAATACGGATGAAAAATTAGAAAAATCAGCGTTTTTTTTAGACAAAATAAACAACTCGATCTTCGTTTTGAATTTTACTCCAGGAATGGATCTAAATTTAGTTGCCCAATGGCTTGAGTCAAATACATTTAAAGGGATTATACTCTCTGCATTAGGGTTGGGGAATCTGCCAATAAAAATAACAGATTTAATATATAAACAACTCTTTAAAATGAAATTACCAATTCTTGTTATTTCTGACTGTTTAAAAGGAGGTGTAGAGATTGGTAAATACGAGGCAGGTCATGCGTTAAGTGCGTTAAATGCCATATCTGGAGGAAAGATGACAAAGGAAGCTGCGGTGACAAAACTAATGATTGCAGTTGCAAATTTCAATAATGAAAAAGACGTCAGAGATTATTTAATTAAGAATCAGGTAGGGGAGTACTAGTTTAGTATGATCTGATTACATACGTTGATTTTCCCAAGGTGTATAGTAATTTATTCGAAGTAAATAAATGATGAGATAAATAAGGGTATCGGTGATTATCATGATCCCTAACTATTGAAAAAAGGTATTAAAATCCAGTTTTGAATAGATTTCGAGCACCTCGAATACCGCACTTTTGGTATTTGTTATAGGCTTGAGCAGCAGCTTCATCTGCATCAGAACCAGATTTGTTATTCATCCAGTTATTAATAATTGCATACAGAGTGTAAGCTTCTGGAGCCATATAATGAGTCGTCCACACATAAGGCTCCGCATTGCATGCTTTCAAGCCCTTATTATAATATACATTAGCCATACAGGCTAGTACAGATGTTTTTCTACTTGTAGTATCAATTCTTGAAGGATAATGGGTTAATGTAAAATCCATTAATCCATTATGGCCAACATAATTTACTAAGGTCGCTTGATTTGTGTTGATGTGTGTAGAATCATTTATTTTTATTTCCTTGTCAATCTTACCCGCTGCGGCATTAAAAAAGTCTATGTTGCATTGTTTTATTTCTTTTCCTCGATAGGCCTCTGCAATATGAAATGTATTATGCTTTTCATTATAAAAAATTAATCGCTCAAGTATTGTAGAATCAATCTTAGAACTATGAATTAATTGCCAATCGATACTCTTTTTAAAAAAAGTTTTTAGCCCATATCCGCAGCCCCAGTAAAGATTTGTGTTAGGATTATCACCATCACCAATAGCGGCTGGTACAGGAACGATTCCTTGAGATTCGTTATCACATAGCGCCACGAGGGTGTAAATGACTTTTTGAGCTTGAGTTTGAAAACCTACAAAAAGAATTAGAAAGAGTATTTTTTTCATTATCAGAATTTGAATTTCTTAAAATTCATCAAATGAATTAACTCTAAAAATACTCATTTAGTATGTGGGTTATTTCAATTCGGAAAATAGGCTTCGCATTTAGAAAAGAGGCTCTCCTTCTTCAATTTTAAAATCATCAAGTGTATATTCAATATACTTAATTGTTTTTCCCTCACTCAACCACATCTTTTCATAAAATGTTTTCAGAGAAAGTTCTTTTGTTAATTCAGAGTCTGGGTTTTGAGGGGTGTATTTAGAATAGATGTCATCACAATCAAAAAGGATTTGAAGGCCTTTCTCCTCTATTATTTCCTTAGTAAATGCATAAAAGAAGTCGCTATCGGATTTTAACCGCATCTTTCCTCCATTTTTTAAAAATTGACTGTATCTACTCAAAAAGAGTTTGTTTGTTAAACGTTTTCTTCTTCTGTTTTTATTCATTTGTGGATCAGGGAAGGTAATCCAGATTTCATCCACTTCATTCTTTGCGAAGCAATTAGCAATAAAATCAATTCGTGTTCTCAAAAAACCAACATTAGGTAAGTTTTCTTGAATGGCTTTTGTAGCACCCTTCCAAATTCTATTTCCTTTAATGTCAACACCAATAAAGTTTCTCTCTGGATACATGGCAGCCATACCAACGGTATATTCTCCACCACCACAGGCTAATTCTACAGTGATTGGATTATTGTTTTTAAAGAATTCCTGCTTCCATTTTCCTTTCAACGCAATACCTAAATGCATTGCCTCTTCCATAGAAGGTTCAACCACATTTTTATATTCGCTAATCATGGCGAATTTTTCAAGTTTTCCTTTACTCATGATTAAAAATTTCGATTTGTTGGTCGAACAATAAATTGCTCAAAATTAGTTCCTTTTGATGAGTTAATAACCATATTCAGAATGTTGACAATATCGGCACTTTGAATGAGTTGTTCTCTAGGAACATCAATCCCGTCCCAAGAAGAAGTGTTAATTGAGCCAGGAATAATTTCTGTCACCTGAACTCCAAAATCCTTCAATTCGTCACACAACAGCTTCGTATATCCTTGAAGTGCAAATTTTGAAATAGTATACGCGGCAGCAAAATCTTTTTTTGGTTCTTCTGTTACAATAGATCCAATATTCACAATGAGTCCTTTTTGCTGTCGTTTCAAGGTAGAAAGAAATCCTTGGGTGATCGAAAAGGACGCTTTAAAATTAATAGCAAGCATTTTATCGATATCCTCTAGGGTAGTCTCGTTTAAATTACCCATCTCAAAGGCACCTACATTATTTATAATTACATCAATTTTTGGAAAGTCCATTTGAAGTTCCTTCACAAGCGCTTCTACAGCAGAAGGTTCTGTGAAATCACAAACATAGGTAATCACATTGCATCCTTTTAGTTCATTTGACAAGTCTTTTAATAATTTCTGATTGGTAGCAACAATACCTACTGTTCCTCCTAATCGAGAAGCATACTTTGCAAATGCTTTTCCTAACCCTCTACTAGCTCCGGTAATAATAAAATTCATTACATAAAATTAGACTTATATATTGAATTAATCCAGTTTACTTCTGCATTTAAGGCAATAGAGATTTTTTAATGACTGGTCATCAAAAATATGGAAGTTAATATTACAGAACCCGATAAAAAGATTGCACCATTCATCGTTTGTAAGTTTGTCAACTGCATTGGACAATTTTAAATTAATATCATAATATTCGGGAGAATAAGCCTTAAGATTATTATAAACCTTAAGATATAGTATATAAACAGAATGTTTATAATTAGGAATTTCAGCTAGTGGTTTTAATCTTTCCATAGCCCAAAAGTAATTTTTTGCAAAAACATAATATTTTGCCAATTTAAATTTAAAATCTGCTGACATGGTATCAAGACATCCGTCATAGTGTTTTTTAATAAAACTTAAAGCTTTAAGTGTGGGGACTAGTCTACCTCCTTGATCTGAATAGTATCGGTTTACAATAAGATGATTCTTGTGAAGTTTAAATGGGTAAATTGTATCTTCAGAAAAATTTAATTTTTGCATTTTTGAAATTATCCAAGAAGTATTGTCAATTCTTTTTTTGATTCCTCTATTTATTTTTGCGTTAAAAAATGCAGACTTGAAATTGAATGTAATAAGCTCATTTTGATGAGGTGTTTTATTCATGGTTTCAAATTGATAATACATCTCTAAATCAGAAAGATTCTTTTTGTAGCGATAATTAAACATTAACTCATTAAATCTAAGTTGAACTAACTTTTCTTTTTCAATTGGATAATTTAAGGAAACCGAGTCGGGATGAAGTATTCCTTTACTTACTTTATCGTATAAAAACTGTTGGATTTCAGTTAGTTTTTTAACATTAGTTGTCGTGAATTTATTGGATTTAATAATGTTTTTGAAATTCTCTTTCGCAAATAAAATAAGATTATTGTTGTTGATTTTTGGACGTGTGTAAAGTGTAATGTAGGCATACCTTTGTTTGGACAAAAAATGTTCAAGTTGCGTATTGTTTTTGTTAACGTATTTCCTAATTTCTAGAGTATCTAATTCTTTAAGATGAGCTAAATTTGTTGTGTCGATTTGTTTAAAAAACATTCTCCAGTTCTCTTGAGTCTTCAATGTGTAATTAATTGAAGAGTCTTGATGTTCTTCAAATTTTTTAAGGACTCCTTCAGCTCTTTTTTTAAATAAGTTTTGGTTACCTTTTAAACTTCCTTCAACGCTTGCAAAAGCCTCAATATTTGCATTGAAAATTTCATGATGATTCAAGTTTAGTTCATCAATAGCTTCTTCAATAACTGTCGAGTTATTTTTTGTTTCATTTTTACCAAAATTCACTCTTATTTTCTTGATTGCTGGTTTTAATTTAGGTGAATAGGTCACAGGGGTTAAATTGTCAAAATAGGGAAGCTTAGGTAGTGGATTAACCATTTTCTTACCACAAGCACTATGAGTTGAAACAATATTACACACACGATTTTTTTTGAGAACTAAAAGGTTAATCTCAAACTTCTCTCCTTTGACTTTTTCAGGAAACTTTCCAAGATTAATCCAAATACATTCTTCGCGGTGAAGTCTTATTCTTTTCAATCTATAATAATCCTCTCTGTCTTTTATTTGCTCTAGGATACTTGCCTTATAAGTAGGTTCAATTATTGGTCCATCAAATTCACATCTACCATTCCTTCTCGTGGGAATTTTAGTGTTATCTCGAATATCACAAGAATAATTATATTTAAACATTACAAACTCCAGTGTTAATCCATCTTTTTTCTTTTTAAAATAATTTTTAACCTTCGAAAGGGCTCTTTTTTTTATCCCAATATAGAGCGAATCTCCTTTCGCATTTAATTCGATGTTAGCGTTTGAGAAAATACTTGAATTACTGTTTTCGCATATTTCTTTCTTTTTTTTAGTTTTTATACCATATGCATGTCGTTTATGCTTTTTGGGTAAAGAGGTAACAAATTGATCTGCAATTTTCTTAGGGACTTCTTCTGCGAAAGGAAAGAGACTTTTATTATTTTCTATGACATAAAATTGATTGACAATTGCAAATTTTTGAACTGCAACAACTGTCTTTTTTTTAGAGTTATAGTGAATAGCTAGTCCTGTTAAATCATAATCTGCTGTAACGATGTTTGCATAATGGCCTGGAGAATTTAACCAAGCCGTGACCATTTGTTGAGCTATGTTTTCTTCGGAACCATCAAGCGATACTTCAACAATATTTTCTCCAACTTGATAGTTGATTGCCCCATAAAAATCTGCTCTGTTTTGAGGAGTTTTTTTACTTGCTATTTTTTGATAATGAGTTATTGTCTTTTCACCATCAAGATATTGTGCGTGATCTTGAGCAGCAATAAAAAGTATAGAATCATTTACAAGAATATTTAAACCTTTTGACTGTCGGAAATCATCTATTTTTGTTTTTACAAGATGTTCAAGTTTCTTTTGATCAAATTTTTCTGTTTGAGCAAATGACGCAAAATAAAGCGCTATAAGGAAATATGATAAAAGTATTTTCAAAATAATGTAATCAAATAACTCTAAAATTCAAATTGGTTACAAAATTACTTCAAATGTAAAAAAGCCGGTAGGTATTGAATTCTTAGTTTAAATTTGAACCGTTGAAAAACAAGAAGAAAATATTATTTGCTGTCCTTAATTGGGGACTAGGGCACGCTACCCGAAGTTGGGAATTAATCAATAATCTCCTTAATGAAGGAAATGAGGTCATTTTGGCAAGTGATGGAGTAGCCAAAGAGTTTTTAATGAAGGAGTTTCCTCAACTTAAGATGTTCGAGGTTCCATCGTACAATATTCAGTATGGTGAGAAAGGAAATATTTTGCCGTTGATTAAGAATGGATTGAATACACAAATAGCGGTAAAGAGAGAACAAGTATGGCTCAAACGATTTCTAAAGAAACAAAAGGTAGATCTGATTATAAGTGATAATCGTTATGGAATGTATTGTTCCGAAATCAAATCGATTATTATTACACATCAACTTAATATTAAAGTACCCATATTAGAAAATGTAGTGAACGCTCAAAACCATTTTTGGCTCAATCGTTTTCATGAAATTTGGGTGCCAGATCATGAAAATACGTTATCCGGCGAGTTGTCTCAACCCATTCCGTCTAAGCTCATGAATAAGGTAAAAGAGATTGGTTGGATTTCCAGATTTAAAAAGAGTGATACTGCTTCAGAAGAATTGATTTTAGCGATCGTTTCAGGTCCGGAGCCACAAAAAACCATACTTATTGAAAAACTTGTTCCAATTCTTAAAAATCTTGATCACAAAGTGATTTTATACACAGGCAATCCAAACGAAAATAAAGAAGAGATACATGGTCTTCTAACCATAAAAAGTCATGACTCAACCCCTGAGTTTATAAAAAACATTCAAAAAGCTAAAGTAATTATTGGACGCCCTGGCTATTCATCCATAATGGATTATTGGGTACTTCAAAAGAAGATGATTCTTATTCCAACTCCAGGACAATTCGAGCAACTTTATTTGGCAAAACATCTATTTGTTAATCATAACGTAACATATACACAACAATCCTTACTTAGTTTCGCTACGCTTAGAAGATTGCTTTGTGAAAACCGAATTGAAATCTAACATAGGAGAATTTTTAGGGACATTTATATTAACTTTTATAGGATGTTCAGCGGTAGCTTTTGATTTGTTGTTCAAGGCTTTTTCCTCCCTTTTTCAAGTAGCTTGTATTTGGGGGGTAGGGGTTGTGTTAGCGATTTATGTTGTGAAATCATTTTCTAAAGCATGTTTAAATCCTGCTGTATCAATAGGTTTTGCCGTACTGAAAAAAATTTCAGTAAAGCAATTGATTCATCATTTTTTTGCTCAACTCTCAGGAGGGATAGTGGCTGGACTATTGATTTTTCTTTTATTTATATCAAAAATAGAAGAGTATGAATTAATTAACGGATTAAAACATTCCCAAGAAACTGCAGCGATATTTGGAGAGTTTTTCCCTAACCCGATTAGTAAAGACTTAAAAGAATTATCACTTATTTCAGCTTTTTTTTATGAGCTTACAGGCACGTTCATACTCATGTTAATTATTCTTTTTTTGCGTATTTCCAAAAATCTATCTCGTGTAAGTCCTTTTTTCATTGGCTTAACCGTTGCGGGTTTAATTCTCTGGATTGCACCATTTACTCAATGTGGCATAAATCCTGCACGAGATTTTGGACCTCGACTAGTGGCCTATTATTTTAAGTGGGGAGACCACGCCTTTCCAAAACCTAGATTAAGCTTTTTAAGCGTTTATATATTCGCTCCTCTTTTAGGAGCTGTAATTGCTGCGGGTTCATTTGCGTTTTTCATCAAAAGAGTAACTCAATTTGGTAAGTCCCGTAAACGTCAACATTCAATGTAGGCGTGTGAAATTTTCTCCGAGTAAACATAACCTAATGGTTTTTGGATTTATTGTTATTTTTTCCACAATAAGTATGTTGCTCCTTGTTGAAACATCATTTTCCTCAGAGTTTGAAGTTGTGACAGAGACTCCTTTTAAGCAAAAGATGCCTTTACTCATTTCTTTCCTTACAGGATTAACAGGGGTTTATGTTGCAGTGGTTAAACTTTGGAGGAATTTAGATTCAAAAGAAAATACCATATTTTTAACATCAAGTTCCGCAGTTTTAGTGGTGTCTGTAGTCATTCTGTTGAGTTGGATTTCATCAGTTCATGATTCAGTTGTGAAAACCTATCAAAACATTACTTATCCAAGTGATGTTGACCAAATTAGCACCTCGGTTCAATTATCTCTTTTAGATTCAATTTCCCTCATGTTCGCATTTTTTGGAATCATAGGATTAGCATCAATTATTGTCTCATTAATACACTTGAAGAGACTTTCTAAACTTAATTAGTGGGGGATTGGTTTATTTTCCTATCTAAAAAAGGTATTTCTTACGAAAAACAGTAGACATGAATCACGGAAAAACATTAGTTTTGTCTGTTGAATTTGAAAAGACCCAAAATGGACAAATTTACATTTGTAGGAAATGGGGATGTAAATGCTGTAGAGTCATTGTATGAGCAGTTTTTAGCAGACCCTAATCAAGTAGATGAAACGTGGCAACAATTTTTTGCTGGGTTTGATTTTGCTAAGGCGAATTTTGATACAGAGGGAGCTGTCCCAGAAAATGTATTGAAAGAATTCAAAGTCGTTGAATTAATTGAAGCATACCGAAAATGCGGTCACCTCTTTACACATACCAATCCGGTAAGAGAACGACGAAAATATGTTCCAACTCTGAACATTGAGAATTTTGGCTTAGATCAATCCGATCTTGAGGTTGAATTTCAGGCAGGAAGTAGGATAGGGATTGGAACACGTAAGTTAAAGGATATAATTGCTCACTTGGATGCAACGTATTGCGATAATATTGGAGTTGAGTATACCTATATCAGAAAACCAGATGAAGTTGAGTGGTTACAGCAAAAGATTGAAAGCGGAAAAAACAGAACAAAATTCTCTGTTGATCAAAAGCAGCAAATCTTAAAGAAATTAAACCAGGCAGTAGTTTTTGAACAATTTTTGGACAAAAAGTACGTCGGTCAAAAACGTTTTTCTTTGCAAGGAGCCGAGGTTCTTATACCGGCCTTGGATTCTGTTGTTGAAACAGGTGCCAAATTAGGCGTAGATGAATACGTATTTGGGATGGCTCACAGGGGGAGACTGAATGTTTTGGCAAATATTTTTTACAAAACGTATAAAGAAATCTTCTCGGAAATTGAAGGGAAAGATTTTGAGGATGAACCATTAGGATTTGATGGAGATGTAAAATATCATTTAGGATATACCTGTGATATCAAAACAGATTCAGGAAAAGACATAAAAATGACCTTAGCTCCTAATCCCTCTCATTTAGAGGCCGTTGATCCTGTGGTAGGAGGAATTGCTCGAGCAAAATTAGATAAAGAATACGGAAACGATAACACAAAAGTATGTCCAGTTTTGATTCACGGAGATGCGGCAGTTGCGGGGCAGGGAATCGTTTATGAGTACATCCAAATGGCTCAGCTTAAGGGATATAAAACTGGAGGGACTATTCATATTGTGATTAATAATCAGGTTGGTTTTACTACCAATTATAGAGATGCCAGATCGTCCACTTATTGCACCGATATTGGTAAAGTAACATTGTCACCAGTATTTCATGTGAATGGAGACGACGCTGAAGCATTAACACATACCATTAACCTGGCTATGGAGTACCGTCAGCGATATGGTAAAGATGTTTTTATTGATTTACTATGTTATCGAAAGCATGGACATAACGAAGGAGATGAGCCAAGATATACTCAACCGTTATTATATAAAGCCATAGCCAAGCATCCAGATCCTCGAAAAATTTACGTAGATAAATTGATGTCCGAGGGAGTACTGGAGCAACAAATGGCCAAGAAAATGGAAAAAGAATTCCAAGATGAACTTCAGGCCAGAATTTTAGAATCGAAACAAATTACTAAAGCGACTGTTACATCATTTTTGGAGGACTACTGGAAAGACTTTCGATATGGAACAGAAGCGGATTTTGAACAGTCACCTAAAACAGGCGTTGCAAAAAAGGAATTACTAAAAGTTGCGAAAGCAATTTACACGCAACCTAAGGATTTAAATTTCATTCGAAAAATTCAAAAGGAATTTGCAAAGCGTGAGGCAATGATTAATGATACAAACCAATTAGATTGGGGTATGGCAGAGCTTTTAGCCTATGGATCATTAATCAATGAAGGGAAAACAATTCGATTTACAGGACAGGATGTGCAAAGAGGAACATTTTCTCATCGTCACGCAGTGCTTAAAACGGAAGATAACGAAACAAAATATATTCCATTAAATAATATTCCTTCGGATAAAGGAGGTAAAATTTGGATATACAATTCCTTACTCTCTGAGTATGGCGTACTGGGGTATGAATATGGCTATTCATTAACAAATCCAAATTCTCTTACTATTTGGGAGGCACAGTTTGGAGACTTCAATAACGGAGCCCAAATCATGATTGATCAATTCATTGTTGCCGGTGAGGATAAATGGAAAACTCAATCTGGATTAGTGATGTTGATGCCGCACGGGTATGAGGGGCAAGGAGCAGAACATTCGAGTGCTCGATTAGAACGTTTCCTTCAATTATCTGCAGGATTAAATATTCAGATCTTAAACTGTACCACCCCAGCGAATTTCTTTCATGCGTTAAGAAGACAAATGGTGAGAGATTTCCGTAAACCTTTGATGGTATTTACTCCCAAAAAATTATTAAGGTATCCTGAATGTGTATCGCCTTTAGAAGACTTAATAAATGGGAGTTTTCAAGAGGTCATTGATGACCCATCCGACAAAAAAGCGAAAGATGTGGATACGGTAATGTTCATGTCGGGAAAAGTATACTATGAAATCATTGCTGAGCAAGAAAAATATGCAAATTTAGACAATGTTGCTCTTGTAAGAATTGAACAAATCAGCCCATTGCCAGTGAAGCAAATTAAAGCAATTCTGAAAAAATACAACAAAGCTGAAAAGCATTTTTGGGTTCAAGAGGAGCCAGAGAATATGGGTGCATGGGGATTTATGTTAAGAAAATTCCCAGAAGTCAAGTTAGAATACATTGGAAGAATGGAAAGTTCTGCTCCAGCAGCAGGTTCAAAAAAGCGTCATGAAAAGCGACTGAAAATATTTTTCGATCAAGTATTCTCGCATGCGAAAGTAGTATTAGCAAAATAAATGTTGAACAATTAGAAAAAAATATAACATGTCAATCGTAGAAATCAAAGTTCCAAGTCCAGGAGAATCTATCACAGAGGTAGAAATAGCAACCTGGTTAAAGTCCAATGGCGATTACGTTGAATTGGATGAAGATATTTGTGAAGTAGACTCGGATAAAGCAACCTTAGGATTGCCTTCTGAAGTAGCAGGAACAATTGAAATTCTTGTTGAAGAAGGTGATGTTGTTCAAGTGGGAGATGTCGTTGCAAAAATTGATACCAGCGCTGTTGCTCCACAAGGAGTAGCAAATGATCTTCCTGCAAAAGAAGAAGCCTCGTCTGTTGTGGCAGAGGTAGTACCTGCAGTAAATGGTGACGGTAAGCCAAAACCAACGGGTGAGGGCAAACCAGAAATAGAAATTGCAGTTCCTTCCCCAGGAGAATCTATCACGGAGGTAGAGATTGCGACTTGGCTTAAAGAGGATGGCGATTACGTTGAATTAGATGAAGATATTTGCGAAGTTGATTCTGACAAAGCGACATTAGGATTGCCATCGGAAGCAGCAGGTGTGATCACCCGATTAGTGGATGAGGGAACAACTGTAAATGTGGGAGATGTTATCGCAAAGATTGATCCGAACTGGTCTGCACCTGTATCTGCACCTGTTCCTGAAACAAACGTACAGAAAACAGCAGCGCCAACACCACCCCCTCAGCCTGTTTCCCCAGCGAAGACAAGTCATGCTAATGGTCATGCTGGTCCTGCAGCTGCCAAGTTAGCAAGAGAGGCGAATGTTGATTTAGCGAAAGTAAACGGCTCAGGGAAAGACGGTAGAATATTGAAGTCTGATGTAGTAGATTACATCGCAGCAGGATTTAATGCAGGAGATGTTGCTCAAGGATGGGGAGGAACCAGAGAAGAATCCTCCAAGAAAATGAAAGCTCTTCGAAGAAAAATTGCCGAGCGATTAGTAGCTGTAAAACAAGAAACGGCCATGTTAACCACATTTAATGAGGTGGACATGAAGCCAATTATGGATATTCGAAAAAAATATAAAGAAACATTTAAAGAAACACATGGTGTAGGCGTTGGATTCATGTCTTTCTTTACAAAAGCAGTAACAGAAGCATTGCGTCAGTTCCCTGATGTTAATGCAATGATTGATGATGATCACATTGTTAACTTTGACTATGCTGATGTTGGTATTGCCGTTTCATCACCAAAAGGTTTAATGGTTCCTGTTTTAAGAAATGCTGAGCAAATGAGTTTAGCTGAAATTGAAGCTGAAATCAGAAGATTAGCCATTAAAGCAAGAGATGGGAAATTAACCATCCCTGAAATGACTGGAGGAACATTTACAATAACCAACGGAGGGGTTTTTGGATCCATGTTATCCACACCAATCATCAACCCACCACAGTCGGCTATTTTGGGAATGCACAATATTGTTGAGCGACCAGTAGCCATTAATGGAAAAGTAGAAATCCGTCCTATTATGTATGTGGCATTGTCTTATGATCATAGAATTATTGATGGAAAGGACTCGGTAGGATTCCTTAAAACAGTGAAAGATTATTTAGAAAACCCAGTAAGTTTATTATTTGGAGGAAAAACTCCAGAGCAAGTATTATTGGGATTATAAACTTTAATGAAGTAAGATTAAAAAAGCTCGGCAAAACTGTCGAGCTTTTTTAATTTAAACGTATACCATTCATTGTATTCTACCCTAAACAGGGTATTGATTGAATATTCCAATCAATTAATTTTGCAGTAATGTTTCAAACGCTCGTAAAAGCTTTAGAGGCCAGTATAGGGTATACAATCAATTTACAAGAAAGAATTCATTGGTTTTATATTCTTACGTCAATTCTTTTGGCTGTATACGTATATTGGCGAACCCAATCCAGAGTGCCGAACGTCCAACACTCTAAAGGAAATACAATTAAAAATTTTTTGGCGTTTTTGTTTAAAAAAGAGCATTATTGGAGTAAAACGGCATTCACAGATTATGCGTTTCTTTTATTTAATGGTTTTTTTAAAGTCCTTTTTTTAAGCTGGGTTCTTTTGTGGGTGACTCGCCAACAAAACAACCTGAATGAATGGTTTTTGGAACATGTAGGCTATAAAACTATAGAGTTGGATATTCCTGTTTTATTGGTGATTTACCCTTTATTCATATTAATTATAGGTGATTTTTCATATTATCTCCTCCATCTATTATACCATAAAATTCCTTTTTTGTGGGCTTTTCATAAAATTCATCATTCCTCTACAGCACTCAACCCCATTACTCAATTTAGAATTCATCCCATTGAATTGGTGTTAAACAATATGAGGTATGCCCTTGTTTTGATTCTTCTAGGAGGAACCTTTAACTATTTAGCAGGAGGAGGAGTTTTTTATCAGAAAACATTTATGGGTGTTAATTTAGTGTTATTTGCCTTTAACACTTGGGGCGCAAATCTCCGGCATTCGCACATCAAATTGGTATATTTTAATTGGTTGGAGAGTTGGTTAATTAGTCCTTATCAACACCAAATTCATCACAGTGCTCAAAAGCATTTACATGATAAAAACTTAGGGTCAAAATTAGCGATATGGGATAAGATGTTTGGAACCCTTGTGAAATCTAAAGAGGTAGATGACCTCATTGTTGGACTAGGGGAAGAGGATCGTCATTATAATACCTTCTTTAAAAGTTTAATACGTCCTTTTTCGCGTTTTTTCTTGAGGTCCAAATAAAAGGAGTTTGTTTAAAAAAAATCACTCCAATTTTTCTGTAGACAAAGTTTTTTATGCTCCCATTAATTTTAAGATTATTAACTTAGGCGGTTATAATTGAATTGAAGGATTTTATCCTTCAATGTAAAAAAAAGGTTTAAACTGTATCTTTTGCGCAGGTTGTGCATTATTGCAGTGAAACTTAACAGGCTGTTATGAAAAGAATAATTGTTTTAATGCTAATCTCTTTTGGATTATTCTCCAAAATTCATGGGCAATATGAAAATAACGTTTGGTATTTTGGTTCAACTCTAACGGGGCCAATACCTGCTTGGAGGTATTCATCTTTTGGGTTAGATTTTTCAGGAGGTGGAGCACCCGTTAGAACTTGGAATGAATCTGCACTAGCTTATTATGAATCAGTTTCAGTTGCTTCGGATGAAAATGGTAATGTGCTGTTTTATTCTGATGGGATTGAAATAATGGATGCTTCACATAACCTGATGTCAGGGGCACCAGCCGCGCTTCAAGGTTCTCAACAAGGTACTACAGCAAGTGCAGTTCAAGGAGCCTATATTCTAAAAGTTCCAAATTCAGATACTAAGTATCTTCTTTTTACAACTGGAGCTGAGGATGGAAGTGGAACAGGTTTGCGATTCAGTGAAATAGATTTGTCTTTACAAGGTAATGCAGGCGGAGGTGATCCTCCCTTAGGTAGGGTAACATCATTTGATAATTTGCTTGAAGCAAGTTCTGGTGAAATGCTTACCTCGTATGGAGTTTGTGGATCTGATAGTATTTGGATTATAGCTCATCAAGAATCAAGTTATAATTTCACAAGGGTTTTAGTAACTAAAGATGGTATTCAAAGTACAGTTTCTGATAATGTTGTAATGAGAAATGGTGCAGTTGGATCAGGAATTTCTGATATAAGTAATGCATCAAGTTTAAGAGGTTCAATGGATATAAATCCTGATGGAACAAAATTAATTTTTACAGCACAATCCCCTGCTGGAACTTTTATTTTAGATTTTAATAAGCATACAGGAGCATTGTCTAATCCTAAAAAGGTTTTAGATCCAACAGGGAATACATATTGGGGGTATGGTTCTGAATTTTCACCTGATGGTTCAAAAGTATATTTAGCAAGTAATCTGTTTTCTGGAATTTTTCAGTACGATGTAGAGAATGAAACCTCTACTTGGGTATCATCATCAAATATTCATGGCGAAATCATTTCAGGACCTGATGAGAAATTATATATAGGAAAACCTACTGTTCCTGGTTCTATGACTTTGGCAAGAATTGATAATCCTAACAACCCTGCTGGTTCTGTAGGTTATAATTATTCAGCATTAAGTTTTGCAGCTGCTCCAGGGGCTCAAACCGTATCATATGCAATGCCGCAAGGATTTGTATGTAATGTTTCAAATGAATGTTTAATCAATGCTGTTGGAGCGTTTTGTAATGACGATAGTCCTGTTCAGTTAACAGCTAATCCTGCGGGAGGAACTTTTGGACCTGCTTCAGCTTCATACATAACTTCAGGGGGTATGTTTGATCCTACGTTGGCTTCAACAAGCGCTCCAAATTTAGTCACTTATGATAATGGCTGTGATGAACCAGATAGTATTTATATTACAGTGAATGAATGTTGTCCTAATATCGATCCCGATCTAGGGGATGATGTTACAATTTGTGGAAACACCACACGTAATTTAGATGTAGGCGCGGGTTATACCTCTATCCGATGGTATGAAAATGGCGTTTTACAGTCTTCATCGAATGATAGTCAAACTTTTGAAGCGGATTCTGGAACATACAGAGTAGAGGTTGAAAATGCGGATGGTTGTCCTGGTTCTGATGAAATAGAAATCAGTACGCATGCAGTTCCTAACCCAACCATTACAGGTGATGATTTCTATTGTGCAGGAAGTGATGTTACGGTAGATGCGGGTGCTGGATTTACTTCCTACGATTGGTCACCTTCTGGAGGAGATCAAAGAGAAGCTACATTTAATTCAGAAGGAACATTTACGGTAACTGTAGAGGATGCGAACGGATGTGTAGGAACAGATGATATTACCATCTCAGAGCGTTCATTACCAAGTCCTGAAATCACAGGGGCAGATATTGTTTGTGATGGAGCTTCAACGGATTTGACTGTTACGAGTGGAGGAGGGACCTTAAATTGGACCGATACTGGTAATGACGACAACCCAAGAACAGTAATAACGGGCGGGACATATACAATCACTGAAACAGATGCTTTCGGATGTGTTGGACAAGATGACCATGAAGTTACACTCGAAAACGCACCAGAGGTTGATTTAGGAAATGATACCACGATATGTTCGGGTCAAACAAATTTAGAAATTGGACCAGTTAGGCTCCCAGGTCATACTTACAGCTGGAGTACATTGGATACAAATAATATTGTTTTGGTAAATTCTCCAGGAACAATATCCATTACTGTTACTTCCCCGAATGGATGTGAAGCCACGGATGAGATTATTATTTCAGGGCATACGCTTCCTACCGTTGAAATTGTTCCTTTATCTGGAGATACTTTTTATTGTGTAGGTTCAGATGTGACTTTACGAACCGATATTGCTTTTAATACTTACGATTGGTCGTCTGGTGGAGATGAACGAGATGAAACAGTAAGTTCAGCGAATACTTATTCGGTAACAGTAACGGACGCGAATGGTTGTACGGCAACAGATGATATTGTTATTACGGAAAATGAATTGCCTACTGTAGATTTAGGGGGTGATCAAAATGTGTGTGGAAATGATTCAATAACCATTGATGCAACACATCCAGATGCAGTATCCTATGCGTGGACACCGAATGGAGAAAGTACACCTACAATAAGAGTTTCATCGGAAAATGTGACTTATGGTGTGACTGTTACGGATAATGATGGGTGTGAATTTATCACTCAGAAGACTATTACTACAGGTGCGTTACCATCCGTTGATTTGGGTGATCCAAATGTAACCATATGTAAAGATCAAGAAACGATTGTTTTAGGAGTTGATAGAAACCCAGGTGAAACATTTGAATGGAATACATTGGATACGAATAATCAAATTATTGTAGGAACAGCAGGAACCTATGTGTTAACAGTTACTGGAGAGAATGGCTGCGAGGCCAGTGATACAGTAGTAGTAGATACATTTAGTTTACCTACTGTAACAATAACAAGTACAACAGGCGATTTATTTTTCTGTGAAGAATCCGATGTGACACTGGATGCAGGAGCGGGATTTGTGGAGTATGATTGGTCTTCAGGAGGAACGGCTCAAACTGAAGTTGTGAATACGGAAGGGAATATAGAAGTAACCGTTACAGATGGTAATGGTTGTACTGCTACGGATAATGTAGATATCAATCAAAATGATTTACCTCGAGTTGATTTAGGGGGAGATGTAACCGTTTGTGCAGATGATTCTTTAACATTGGACGCAACACATCCAGATGCATCGTCCTATGCATGGACGCCAAATGGAGAAAGTACACCAACAATAAGAGTATCCTCTGATGATGCGACCTATGGTGTAACAATTACAGATGTTGATGGCTGTGAATTTGTCACCTCCAGATCAGTTACAAAGGAAAATCCACCAACGGTTGATTTGGGAGGCGATGATATTATTTGTGACAATGTAACCAAAACGTTGGATGCGGGATCTGGTTTGGACTTGACTTATCTATGGTATTTGGATGGAGTCTTATTGGCAGACGATGAACAAACTCTTGATGCAGATTCTGGAATTTATAGAGTAGTTGTACGGACAGCTAACGGGTGTGAGGTCAGTGATACCGCATACATAGATAATCATCAATTACCAGAGGTGACACTTAACTCATCGTATGAATTCTGTGCTGGAGATAGCGTTGAGGTTGATGCTGGTCCAAATGGAACGGATTATTCTTGGGACAATGGTGAAACTAGTCAAACATTTTATGTGAAAACAGCTGGTTCTATCACAGTTGAAATCACAGATGGTAATAATTGTACCAATGAGGCAACTGCTACGATTACTGAAAACGAATTGCCTGCTGTAAATTTAGCAGCTACGGATTCTGCATGTGAAGGGCGTGAAATAGAATTAGATGTCACCTTGTCTAATGGAGTGGACTATCAATGGAGTGATGGTACTTCGGGGCCTACAAATACTCAAATTGGACCAGGGTCAATTTCAGTTGTGATCACAGATGATAAGGGATGTGTGGATAGCGCTGAAATGGTGGTGAATGCTCTGGATTCATTGGATATGAGTGCTTTAGCTGATAACCATCAAGTATGTTTTGGAATGGAAGATGAAACTCCTTTCGACGCGGGGGCATTTGAAGAAGCTGTGTACGATTGGACATTGCCCGATGGGGGATCCGATCAAGGGCAAGTTATTGTGCCATATCTAGATGGTCTTTATGAGTTACTTGTAACCGATAAGTTTAATTGTAGTGGTGTCCATGAATTCACAAATGCGGTTATTCGTGTGCCATTTATTGATTTAGGTCCTGATACGGTCATGTGTTCTTTAGGTCAAGAACGACTCGATATACGAATGGTTATTGCCGATATGAATGTTATTGGTGATTTAACTTGGGCGGATTCAAAAGGTGGATCGGATAACAATAATATCAATGATACTATTTTTACAGCGGATTATGCACCGATTACCATTTATGGAACTTTAACCGACTCTGCCACTGGGTGCTATACGGGTGATACGGTATTTATAGATGAGTATTGTCTTCCGACTAATATTACAGAGAGAATTTGCGAGCTTGGAAATCCAAATAATCCTCCAGGCATGACATGCGGACTTGATATTCCAGAAGGAAAAGATAGGCAAGATTATATTGATAATATTTTATGGAGTGAGTACGAGGTTTATAATCGTTGGGGGTTAAAGGTTTTCCAAAGTAAGGATTTGGTTCCGTCTTGGGACGGTTATTTTGAAAATCAACGAGTGACTCCTGGAGTTTATTATTTTGTGCATCGATATGAAGATTCTTCCAGAGAGGTTCATTACATTAATGGTTTCTTCCAACTGTTTTTTTATGGCGGATAAAACTTTCAGCCCTTGCTTAGCAGGGGCTTTTTTTTGCCTTACATTTGAGGGATGAAAATTGCTGTTATTGGAGGAGGTGCAGCTGGTTTTTTTGCCGCTTTATCTGCTAAAAAACATCACCCAACATCAGAGGTGACTGTGTTCGAAAAATCAGATAAGCTTTTGAGTAAAGTCAAAGTTTCTGGAGGCGGCAGATGCAATGTTACTCATGCGTGTTTTAAGGCCAGTGAATTAGCCCGATTTTACCCAAGAGGAGGAAAGCAACTGAAAAAGGCTTTTGGTATTTTTAATACGAATCATACGGTTGCTTGGTTTAAGGAGCGCGGCGTTGAATTAAAACGCGAGTCCGACAACAGAATGTTCCCAATTACAGATAAGTCAATAACAATTATTAATTGTTTTTTGGATGAAGCTTCAAAATTAGGGGTAAAGATTAAAAGGCAGGTTTGTATTGATGCTTTAAAACCATTAGACAATGGAATCAATGTAGTTATTGATGGATTTGATCATTATTTTAACAAGGTTATTGTAGCAACGGGTGGAAGTCCCAAATTGGAGGGGTTGAAGTGGCTAGGGGATTTAGGTCATGCACTTGAACACCCCTTACCTTCTTTATTTACGTTTAACATGCCTGAGGAACCAATTAAAGCATTTCAGGGACTTTCTGTTCAAAACTCCATTGTTCGAATTCAAGGAACAAAATTGGTGCATGAAGGTCCTCTTTTAATTACCCATTGGGGAATGAGCGGACCTGCGATCTTAAAAACTTCTGCTTGGGGTGCTCGTGATTTAGCAGAGGTTAATTACAGTTTTATTGCTCAGGTAAATTGGGTTGGTAATCCCAATGAGGAGGACGTGAGAACACTTTTTTACAGACATTGCTACAACTACGATAAGAAAAAAGTGGAAAGCGCAAATCCTTTTGATATTCCTAATCGATTGTGGAAGCACCTCATTGAAAAAGTGGAGATTAATCCTCAAAAGATGAATGGCGAATTGAGTAAAAAAGAGAAAAATAGGATCATCAATACGCTTCTAAATGATGAATACCAAGCAAAAGGAAAAACAACGTTCAAAGAGGAATTTGTCACTTGCGGTGGTGTTTGTTTAAAGGATGTGAATATAAAAACCATGGAGAGTAAGGTGGTTCCTAATCTTTATTTTGCGGGTGAAGTGCTTAATATTGATGGTGTAACAGGAGGATTTAATTTTCAAGCGGCATGGACTACAGGATTCATTGCAGGTATGTTAAAGCAGTAAGATGATTTATTATTGATCAAGTGGATGAAATGATCTTTCCATGGAGTTGTTTGTAATCGCAAGTCTTTTTTGAATAGATTGTGCAAAGATGGATAAAAAGGGGGTAGTACCTTTTACTGAAAGGATGAGTGGACAAACAAAATTAGATTTATGTTGGCTTATAGAAGGAATGTCAAAAGTAAGGTATTCGGATCCATATGTTTTGGCAATTTCTTTTGTTCGATCAATGAATTGCTCTCGATTAGGTTGATCAATGACAGAGGGTGCATATACGGGACTTTCATATAGAATCAATTCAATATTGTGCGTACGACATAATTCAAACATTTTTTTTAAATATTTTTCTCTGCTTTTATCCCAGTTAAATCGTTGGCGTGCTGCGTAGAGTTCATAATAAATTGCTGAATCATTGAGTACGGTCACATCCATATTAGCCGCATAGATAAGATGTTTAGGAGCAATATAGCCGTCGGGTTGAGTGTGATAAATGTTATCAGGATGCGCAATATAACCGTCTTTGAAATAGGCGTTTTTTTTCCCTTTTAAATAGTGTTTAAGTCCTTGTAGGGCATCAAACGTTTTGTAACTATTATAAAAAGCGAACCGCATAAAAGGAAAACGTGACTTGGCATAGTATGTTGGATCAAGTTCGTGAACTACTGAATCTACTACCGAATCTCCCAAATAAGGGGCGAATCGATACGTGTGGAATGCATTAAATCTACGATCAAAACTTTCTGGGGTCACGTATAAATAAACCTGTTTCGGCGCTTTATTTTTTTTTAAATAGAGGTATAGGTGAAGGTAGTTATCCGCAAAATCGGTATGTCTTAGGGCAAAATTGTACGATTGGGTACCGATAAGTGAATCAATATGTGAGGCATCAATGGTGAAAAGAGGTTCACATGGTCCATGAAAAAGTACATCATAATTTTTACCTCCCTTCATAACATGGGAGATTTTAATATTTTGATTTTCCTGAATAAGAAAAGAATAGGTGTAATCAAGTCCAAAAAGAGCCGTTGCAATAAGTAATATGACGAGAATAATTTTTCGCATGAAGTTCCTTTTTAAGGAATTAATTGCCAATTTACATCCAAGTCCCAGTTTGCGCGCAAATTAATGGGCTCGCTATACCAATACACGTTTTCGGGTTGTTGTTTGGTCCAATAATTCCCTGCTGACCACACGCCATTGTTATCCCAATCGGAAATATATTTCAATTGATAATCTCCGGGTTGAATGCCCTCAAGACTTACCAAACCTTGTTGATTAAGTACCTTTACTTCTTTGATTAATTTCTGCTCACGATATACTTGTAAAACACCGTGTTGATTTGCTTGTTCAAAATTGTAGTTGATATTTAAATTACCCAAGGATGCAGTGGATGTTGTAGAGAAATGGAGAGATATGGTATCGGTATTATACACATCAAAAATAGATTTTACAGCTTGAGGGAGAAGTTGCAGCGTATAATGGGTACTTTCTTGAAATATTTCATCTACAATAAGCAATTCATTTTCTTGTGAAATTTGAATGTTTGTTGTGTCGTAAGGATTTTGCAATTGAAATTTTGATACATCATACGATGAGATGGGTTGTGAAAAGGTAAGTGCTAATTTCTTTTTGTAGGAGTTTCCTAAACCCTCAAAATTGTGCTCAACAGTGAGTGGCTGATCACGTATTTTTTTTCTTTTGGAAAGATCAAAGAATATGGTGTCTAGTTCTTCATCAAAGGAGACTAAAAGATGAATGGAGTCTTGTTCTAAAATTTCTGTACTCCATATGGTGAGTAAATTTCGTGTGTTATTCCACTGTTCGATTTTCCAATCTTTTTTAAAGGAATGATCCATCATTTCAATGTTGCATTTTTGAACAGGTTGATTGAATTCCAATTGAATTACGCCGTTGAAATCACATTTTTTCGACGAGATAAATTGGCGTTGATCAGGCGTAATAAATGATTTTAAAACAATTTCTAATGAGTCTTGGTATTCAGTTACGCGAATTGGCTCGGCTACAAACGCTATTTTTTCATTGGGTAAGTCATATAAATAGTTTCCATTATTATCTACCAGGGCGATAAGTTTATATTCACCTTCAGATAGGTTGCTAAAGTGGAAATGACCTTCATTAATTTTAGCAAAGTAAGAGGGTATTTGTTGAGCAGGAACGGAATCGTCAACCTCTTTGTACAAATGAATCATACCTTCATTCATTGGTTGCATGGTTTCACCATCGTAAATTTCACCATGGAAAGATAAACTATCTATTTGATCACCTGTACTAAAAATGAATAGGTTGTTTTCTAGTGGATTTCCTTCATTTAGGTCCTTGATTCCTTTTCCTAAATAGATGCTATACGTCGTATTTTCGTTAAGAACGGTATCAAATTTCAGCGTTAGTTTTTTTCCAATTAACTTAATGGAGGGTGGGTGATTTACAGGAGGAGAAATTAATAATTCTTGGGCCAACCCTGTATTTGTAACATATTCATCAAACTTCCAGAATATTTCAGAGCCTTTGAAATTTGTCCCCATCTTTTTTGGGTATGATTGAACAACCTCAGGAGGAGTTATATCACGTGGCCCACCACTGGGGGCACCTCTTTGTCCACATCCCCACAATATCACACTAGTGATCGTAAAAAACGCGATGAAATGAATGTTGCGTAGGAATTTTGAAAACATGATACAAAGATACTTCTTTCAACGGAAAAAATGATTGGAAAACGGCAATGCAAACGGGTGTGTTTATTTTTGTCCTTCAAATTTTGTTGACCGATTTACTTTCTTTTTCTTTTTTGGAATGGTATGCTTTTTATCCTTTGTAGTGTATGTTTTTCGATTTTTAAATGGTTTTCCTTCGCGCTTTTGTTTACTTCCAATTTTATACCATTTTCGATCCGGATCTTGATACCCTCTTGTTTTCCTTTTAGCAGATGAATTATAGGGATCTTTATTGTATTTCGTTTTTATTTTGCCTCGACTATTTTTTCGATATGAATCTTTGAATCCATGTTG
>MDTD01135975.1_pt1 | contig 127892 bp, 125 predicted proteins | sample 811221 | NCBI WGS metagenome assembly MDTD01 (sample SAMN05326646, study PRJNA326480) | marine metagenome | isolation source: seawater | place: Pacific Ocean: South West | collected 2011 | reverse complement strand
TTTAGTGGTGCAAACCAAAAGGACTAAATCATGGTTCCATAAGAAAAATATCTGTAAAGAAATTTCTGTTATCCCTAATCCGATAGCTGAGTTTACTACTGAGCTTAAAAATTCAGAATTAGAAAATTCTGATAAACCCTTTATTTTAGCGATCGGACGCCTTAATCATGCAAAGGGCTTTGATATTTTAATTGAGGCTTATGCAAATCTTTACAAAAAGAAGAATATTCCAAATTTAATCATTATTGGTGAGGGCGAAGAAAAGAAAAATCTTGAGGATCTTATTATTAAGGAAAAGCTCACAAGTAAGATTTATTTATTGGGAAAGCAGAAAAATATCCTATCTTTCTATAATAATGCATGCCTCTTTGTCCTTAGCTCTCGATTTGAAGGTTTCCCAAATGTACTCGTTGAAGCAATTGCGAACAAGGTTCCCGTTGTTGCTTTTGATTGCTTGACAGGGCCAAGGGAGATACTTGAAGAACACAATGCTGGCCTTTTAATATCGTTAGACTCTGGAGCTAGTGGGTTAGAGATGGGCATAAACGACGCTTTGACAAATTTGAAAATTAATTTATCTGATTCATCTAAGAGTATAAAAGATGCTTATAATATTAAAAAGATTGGGTCTGATTGGGTAGATCTTTTTAATTCCTTTCAATGAAAATAAAATATAAAAGGTTTCATAAAAAATTAAGATCTTACATATTATAACTGGATTAAATCAAGGCGGAGCTGAGAAGAGTCTTGTAAAATTACTATCGAATATCAAAAGTCCACAGAGACATGTTGTGATAAGTTTAATCTCTGGAGGTTATTACGAGAGTATTTTACGAGATAATTCTAATATAACCACTTATTCCTTGAACTTTAAGAAAAATTTTTTTATTTTTGTTGAGCTATTCAAATTAATTCGACTATGTTTGAGAATAAAGCCAAATATAATTATGGGTTGGATGTATCATGGCAATATTGCTGCAGTATTGGTTGGTCTTTTTTTACCAAAGAATAGGATCTATTGGAATATCAGGCAAAGTTTCTATAAAGATAATAAAGAAAAAATTTTTACTAGAATTGTGATCTTTATATGTAAATACCTACAATTTAATGTCCATAAGATTATCTATAATAGTGAGATCTCAAAAAAACATCATGAATTGATTGGATTTAAACCTAGACTCGGAGCAGTAATTCATAATGGATTTGATATTCCATCATATGAAAAAGAAAAAAAATCACAAATAAAGAGAGATCTTGGAATAGCAAGTTCCAGTATAATTGTTGGCCATGTAGCAAGATTCCATCATATGAAAGATCATGCTAATTTTTTAAAGGCAATCGTTCCAATTTTGGAAAAAAGAAAAAATATTATCGTAATTTTTATAGGTAAAGATATAAATTTAAATAATAAAAATATTTCAAAAAATATTCCAATTAATCTTAAAAAATATTTTTATTTTTTAGGCGAAAAGGATAATGCTATTTCTGTTATGTCTGCCTTCGATATTTTCTGTTTGAGCAGCTCATCGGAGTCATTTCCTAATGTGGTAGCAGAGGCTATGTCGGTCAGAGTTCCAGTTGTCTCGACTGATGTTGGAGATGTAAGAAAAATTATTGGTGACAGTGGAATTGTCGTTCCCGCAAAAGATTCAATAGCTTTACAGAATGGAATAAATTATCTCGTTAACATACAAGTAGATAAAAGGGATCAATTGGGTCTTGAGGCACAATTAAGAATAAAAACGTTATTTTCCCTTTCTTCATATTGTAATAATTATCAAAATGAATTTTTCGACTTGTAGGCTGAGGTTTAAATGTGTGGAATTCTAGGAGTATGGGCCAAAAATTTATCTGATATTAGCAATATAAGAGAAATGCGCCGACAAATTGAATATCGCGGTCCCGATAGCTCTGGGGAGTTTTTTGATGAGAACAATGGTTTAGTTCTGTCTCATGTCCGATTATCAATATTAGACTTAACATCAGCCGGATCTCAGCCAATGGTTTCAAATTGTGGGAATTATATTTTAATATTTAATGGTGAAATTTATAATCATTTAAAATTAAGAGAAATTATCAAAAAAAATGGATTTGATTATAAATGGAATGGCTCATCAGATACTGAGACATTGCTGGTCTGCATAAAATTCTGGGGTATTGAGAAAACACTATCCAAGATTTCAGGAATGTTTGCTTTTGCTTTTTGGGATAAATCAAATAAGAAGCTCTTTTTGGCGAGAGATCGTATAGGTGAGAAACCCCTTTTTTATGGCAAAATAGATGGAGCCTTTGTTTTCGCATCTGAGCTAAAGGCTTTATGTGCTCATCCAAGATGGAGAGGCGACATCGATAGAGACGCCTTAGCTCAATATATTAGACATGGATATATTCATGACCCTCATTGCATTTATAAAAATTTCTATAAATTAAGCCCAGGGTATTTTATTGAGATTGATGATAAAGAGGTTGCCAGGATCAGCCAATATTGGTCACTGAAAAAATCAATTCCGCAAAATAGAAAAGATGTTCCTTATCCTCAGTTTTTAGAAGAACTGGAACATAAAATTACCCTTTCCTTACAAGAGCAGTCGAGAGCAGATGTTCCTTTGGGAGCTTTTTTATCTGGTGGAATTGACTCTAGTTTGCTAGTGGCATTAATGCAGAAAAATTCCAGCAAGAATATCAAGACATTTACAATTGGATATGAGAGTGAAAATTATAATGAGGCCAATCATGCTAGAAAGGTCGCTAAATATTTAGGAACAGAGCATGTTGATCTATTGGTAAATGCAGATGACGCATTGAGTGTTATTCCCGATTTACCTAAAATATGGGATGAACCATTTGCCGATTCTTCACAAATACCAACATTATTAGTAAGTAAGCTTGCCCGAGAAAGCGTTAAGGTGGCAATTTCAGGGGATGGGGGCGATGAGATTTTTTGTGGTTACAACAGGTACAAGATTGGATATGGAATATATAGATCAACAAAATACCTTCCTTCTTGGATGGTCTCGAGATTTTCAAAAAAACTTCAGTCATTTAAAAGTGGAAAGATTGAGAGGCTTGTTTCAAAATTTCCTCAAAAGTATCGATATAAGGTATTAAGTGATCGACTTGTAAAATTAGGCCATGTTTTAGAGCACACTCAAGACATTGATTATTATAAAAGTCTAGTCTCCGTGTATCCAAATCCTCAAGAGATTGTAAGAGATTGTAAAGAGAAGGAATCATTGCTTGCCAACTCTGATAAGTGGCCAAATTTAAGTGATTTTCGTGAAATGATGATGTATTTAGACACTATGACATACCTTCCTGGTGACATTCTTACAAAAACAGATCGAGCTTCAATGTCCGTTGGTCTCGAGTTAAGAGCTCCTTTTTTGAGCCATGAAATAATAGAATATGCTTGGCAAATGCCCTTGAGTTATAAATTACAAAGAGGTCAAACAAAAGCGCCTTTACGTGATATTTTGTATACTATTGTACCTAAAGAGATAGTTGATCGGCCAAAAATGGGTTTTGGTGTTCCAATTGAGGATTGGCTCAATGGCCCATTACGAGATTGGGTTGAAGATCTGTTGGATTATGACAGATTAGAAAATGAGGGATTTTTTCATGCTAAGCAGGTTCGAAAAATGTGGGAGCATCAGTTGTCTGGTGAACGAAGATGGCATCATCAAATATGGGCTTTGCTGATGTTTCAATCATGGCTTGATAGTAAAGATAAAATTTGGACTTAAAATGAAGCAATTAAATATAGCTGTTTTAATACCTTGCCTTAATGAGGGCGATACAATTTTTGATACCGTCAGGTCTTATAGGGATTCTCTGATTAATTTTAATTTAAATATTTATGTATATGATAATAATTCCACTGACAATACAGTCGAAGAGGCACATAGATCTGGCGCAATTGTAAAATATGAACCCATACAAGGAAAGGGTAGTGTGGTTCGAAGAATGTTTAGTGATGTCGATGCTGATGTTTATCTCCTTGTTGATGGCGACATGACTTATGATTCAAAAGCAGCAAGCTCTATGGTATCCAAATTATTAGAAAATAATTTGGACATGGTGACTGGTGTTCGCATCAGTGAAGATGAGAACACATATCGCTTCGGTCATAGATTTGGAAATAAACTACTCACGTCAATCGTAAAAAATATTTTTGGGGCACGTGTCAGTGATATGTTATCTGGTTATAGGGTCTTTTCTCGTCGATTTGTAAAAACTTTCTGTGCGAATTCCTCTGGTTTTGAAATAGAGACTGAATTAAGCGTTCATGCCCTCACTATGAGAATGCCTATCGATGAGATAGATACAAAATATTTTGCAAGACCAGAGGGGTCTCAGAGTAAATTAAATACATACAAAGATGGACTTAAGATATTAAGGGTCATATTTGAGCTTGTAAGAGATGAAAAACCATTAGCCTTCTTCGGATCATTTGCGTTTATATTTATTTTAATCTCTTTTATTCTGGCTAATCCAATAATTAGTAATTTTCTCGACACAGGATTAGTTCCTAGATTGCCTACAGTTGTTTTGATTGTTGGTCTATCTATAAGCGGACTTCTTTCTCTTGGCGTTGGATTAATTCTTGACTCAGTCTCAAAGAGTAGAAGAGAGGCAAAACGACTCGCATATCTTAACTTTAATAAAAAAAACTAGTGGACATTACTTTTTTCAGATACGGGATGGTCGGAGGATCCGCTCTCCTAGTTGATGGAATAATTTTTTACATTTTGCATTATAGTTCTTTAGGTCTTGATATTCACCCATCTCGAATTTTAGCCTTCCTCATATCTGCTTGTGTTGCTTGGTATTTCCATAAGATATTCACTTTTAAGTCAGAAAGTAAAAAAAGATATATAATTCAATTAGGAAAGTTTTTATTAGGTAATGGATCCGGTATATTTCTTAATTACCTAGTATTCTCAATAGGAATTTATTTTCAGCCTTCAAATGAAGGAGTGATGATTTCTTTTTTAGCGGGCTCTGGACTAGCTTTTATATATAACTATGCGATATCGAGATATATTATTTTCAAAAAATAGCATTTTTTTTAGTGTAATTTTTATAATCTTAATTCATTTTTTCTTAGGAAATTTTGACTATAAGGTTGTACCTGATACTCAGAGTTATATAGATGCAACAATTATCAATGATGCAAATAATTCGAAAAGAACACCGATTTTTGGACTTTTTCTAAAGGCACTTCCTAGCCAATACCAATATTTACCAATTTTTCATTTCAGTTTTTTATTTGCCTCAATTTATTTTTTTTGTAAAACACTAAATTTACTTGGATTTTCATCAAAATTTAATCTTTTTGTATTTATTGTTTTTGGGCTTTCCAATATTTCCCTTTTTTACATGCCTTACGTTCATCCTGAAATTATTGCAAATTCTCTTCTACTTTTTGGTATTTCCATTGCCCTGAGGTATGCAAACAAAGAACGAATATCATTTTTACAGATACTAGTTTTTGGTTTTTTTGAGTTAATCATAATTCTATTCAAGCCTTCATTTATACTGTGTATTCTTCTTCTGCCACTGATTTATTTTTTTTCAAAAAGAGCTATCAATGGTTTCGATTCAAATAAGAAAATTTTTAAAAATACAATAATTTTGATTTTTTCTGGGATTGTTTTTTTTGTTAGCTATTCTGCTTTAAGGTATATAGTACATAATGATTTTCATATTGTTTCTTACGGTGGTTATAATATTGTGGGTTTATCGGCTACTCTGTTGGAAAAAGATACCATTCCAAAGCTACAACCAAACCATCAAGAATTAGCAGAGAAAATTGTAGAAAAAAAGGAACAATTTTTTAGAGACAAAAAATTAGTTAACTATCATGGAATGAGTTCAGTATTATCATCAAAAGACTCGATGCTCATTGGTTATTTTGACATTGCAGCGCGAAATTATGATGTTTTGAGCGACATTGGAAAACTATCACTTCAAACTGACTCTTGGGTTGAGTTTAATTCAAAAATGCAATCATTTTCTATCGATGTAATATTTTCCGAGCCACTTAGTTATTCGTTTTATGTTGTTGGCGCACTCTCAAGATTTGTCGGAAAGTCCCTGGTAACAAATTTTTCTTTTTTATTTTTTCTATCTATTTTTGTTATATATTTTATCCTAAAAAAATCAATCACTCTAAAAACAGAAAAGGAAAACTTCGAGTACTATATTTTAATTTTAATCGCATTATTTTTCTTTTTTATTAATCTTGTGCCATCCATCATAGTATCTTTTCCAGCGCAGCGATATATCGATGCTGGAGGATTCGGTCTAGGCCTTATTCCTTCGTTTTTAATATTTAGCATATTGAATAAAATTTTTGATGATTCAAAATAAAGAAACAATTATACGTTTTATTTTTTTGTATTTTGCTGCGTTAATCGCCTTATTTGCAAATAATTCTGGATTTGATTTCTACTATCTTTCTTCTTCACAGAGGTCATTAGAGCATGTGATAGAAAGTAGTGGAGGTTGGAGAATTGGAGATTTTTACATTCCTAGATATATATTAGGTTCGCATATTTTGTATCTTTTTGGATTGGGTTTTATTCCGTTTGGCTGGGTGGTTGTAACCCTTCATTCTTTTTTAGGATATTTCATATTAAAGAATTCAAGTAATTTAAACCCTGGATATTTATTAGGCGGAATTGCAATTATTGTAATTAATTTTACTTTTATGTCAGCCAGTGGTGTCGGGTTTTTAGCCCTTTATTGTTCATATGTAAGCTACAAAAGTAAGTGTAGTTGGCAATTACCTTTTTTTGTAGCTTCGGCATTTCATCCAACCACTTTTATTTTATCCTTTCTCTCTCTTTTTTTTAAGGAAAGAGTTGAGGCCCTTAAAATTTTAATATTCACGGCTTCGGTAGCGGTGATTTTAGGTATGGCGCATTCATCAATATATGGGAAGGATTTATTTTCATTATTTGATAAGTATCTAGGTATTTTTATTGTGAGAGCGAAGTTTATTTCGATTCTTCTTCTCTGTATAATAATACTAGTTATATTTTTTTACTTTTTTAAATCAGAAAGGGTTAATCAATTTATAAGAAAAATTGATGTTTCCTTAGTTTTTTGCTCAATTTTCTTTATTTTCATATTGTCTTTGCCAGCACAATACCTAAGGGGGGGTGCTGCTTGGTATCTCACATATAAGAATGAAACAGCCGATTATGAAAAAAAAGATATTATATGTTCAGCATGGTTTTCAAGAAAATGCTATGAAAATTTATCATATGAAATTTCACCTAGGATTAGATTTCTGAAAAAATGAAAACAAACACCAAAAAGGTCTTATTTGTAAGTGGCTACCCAAAATCGTTAATTAACTTTCGAGGAGATTTAATAAAAGATTTAATTGGGGTTGGTTTTGAAGTGCATGTATGTGCTCCTTTTTCTAAATATGATACAGAAGATATTAAGGAGCTAAAAAAACTAGGGACGGAGTATCATAATATTCGCCTATTACAGCAAAAATTAAGCTTTTTATCTGATATAGGTACCGTCTTTGATATTTTTAAATTATGTAAAAAAATAAAACCTGATATTGTAATTACTTATACAGCTAAACCTGTCATCTATACTGGATTAGTTACTTTTTTAATCCGATCCCTTCATCATTTCCCAATCATTACAGGATTAGGTTATGCCTTTTCTGGAGGCAAAGAAGCAAAAAGACGATTATTGAGAATTCTGTTGACCAGCCTTTATAGATTTTCACTTAAAAGGTCTAAAAAAGTATTTTTTCAAAATGATGATGATCAAGATTTCTTTATAAGAAAGAAAATCTTTGTAAAAAAAGATAGTACTCTCGTGATTCCCGGGTCTGGCGTTAATCTCAAAAAGTTTGTTAAATCGGATGTACCATCGAAAAATATTTTTCTTATGGTTGGTAGGCTTCTAGATGAAAAAGGAATCAATGAATACTTAAATGCAGCTTTACTTGTTAAGAAAGAGAGGCCTGAAGTTATTTTTAAAATCGCTGGTCAATTTGATCTTAATCCAGGTGCGATTAAAAAAAGAGTGTTAAGGCGATTTATTAGAAAAGGGGTAGTAGATTATCTTGGTAGTGTCGACAATATCCGCCCGATATTAAAAAATTGTAAATGTTTCGTGCTGCCTTCATATAGAGAGGGCACTCCAAGAGCAACATTAGAGGCTTTAGCTGTAGGCAGGCCAATTATTACTACTGATGCGGTGGGCTGCAGAGATACTATTAAATCTAATATAAATGGAATTCTTGTGCCGGCTCGAGATACAAATGCTCTGGCCAGTGCTATGCTTAAAATTATAAATTTATCAGAAACGGAAGTTCAGAAAATGGGGAATGAGAGTTATCTGATAGCGAAAAATTGCTATGATGTTAAACATGTAAATAGTTTTCTAATAAATGCAATAACAGCAGATTAACCTAAAGTGAAAAATAATGATGCTTAAAAAGAAAGTAGTACTCATAGGGTGTTTTTTGGGGATTCTAGTGGGCGGAGTTTTTGCGTATTTACAGAAAGACCATGATGCATATCAGGTAGTTGTTAAGGAACGAATGCTTTTTCAAGAGCCTGAGCTTGAACTTTTCAATGTTCTTTTAAAGATCAGTGGGAAAAATAAATCTTTTCCAGGCTTGGAGGGTGATTGGTCATTGAATAAAACCTTTTCCGATTCTAGAAAATTATTTTTGGAAGAATCTCGCTTGGCGAAATTTACTGACTATATCGATTTTCATTATTTACCCGCTACGGATCTATTAATGAGAGATCAGCAAATAACCCTCAGAGTTGAAAGAACAGATAAAGAGAGAGATGGGATGAAGATCCTTCAGGAGTTTTTAAATTTCGTGAAGAAAAATCACAGAGCAAAAACAGTCAAACTGTTTGGTATTTATAAAGAAGAGTCAAATAACTTTTTAAACCTCTATAGAACCAGATATAAAAATACTATTGAAATAAATGAAAATCAAAAAGACATAGAAAACCTTAAATTTAATAGTGAAAATTTTATCGTATTTGACAAGGTAGAAGAAATAAGAGCTATGCCATTCTTTGCTATTCCATGGTATTTGATAGTTATATTAAGCGGCCTTATTTTTTCTATTTTGTCATTATTATTATATCAAAGGAAAAATTAATTATTTTATTATGCTTGATACAAAAAGAATTTTCGATATAACACTTTCGTTTATTTTGATTGTAATTCTAATAGCTTTTGCTGTTCTTATCGCAATTTTGATTAGAATTATTGATGGCTCACCCATTTTTTTTACCCAAGAAAGGCCCGGCAGAAATGGTAAGATTTTTACTTTATATAAATTTCGTACAATGAGCTGTAAAAACAAAGGGGAGCCAGACGAAATAAGGCTAACAAAATTTGGTAAATTTCTTCGATCTACAAGCTTAGACGAATTACCAGAGCTTTGGAATGTAATAAAAGGTGATATGAGCTTGGTTGGCCCACGCCCGCTTTTAGAGGAATATCTTAATAAATATACAAATCGCCAAGCTAGAAGGCATGAGGTGAGGCCAGGTATAACTGGTCTTGCTCAGATAAGTGGCCGTAATTCACTTTCTTGGGAGGAAAGGTTTGAGTTAGATGTTTGGTATGTTGAAAATAAAAGTTTTTTTTTAGATCTTAAGATTCTTTTGATTACTATAAAGAAAGTTTTTACTCGTGAAGGTATATCTGAGATAGGTGCTGCTACTATGACAAAATTTAAGGGTTCAGATAAATGAAATCTATAGCTATTCTTGGTGCTGGAGGACACGGAAATGTTGTCGCAGAGACTGCCTTATTAGGGCAATGGTCTAAGGTCACTTTTTTTGATGATAATACTGAACTTAAAACTACTGATTATGAAATAGCGGGTGACTCAGAGTTACTAAGAAAACATTTATCTGAATTTGATGGAATTCATATAGCCATTGGCAATAATAAGGATCGCATGAAAAGTATTTTATCTTTTCAGAGTGATGGTGTAACTTGTGAAACGATTATCCATCCTTCCGTGATAGTGTCACCCTCAGTAAAAATCTTATCAGGCTCATCTCTTATGGCGGGGGCTATTGTTTGCTCAAGCACCTTTATAGGATCAGGTGTGATAATAAATACCTCTTCCTCAATTAATCATGATTGTACTATCAGTAATGGTTGTCACATAAGCCCCGGTGTTAATATTGCCGGAAATGTTTTTATTGGAGAAAGCTCTTGGATTGGTATTGGTTCGTCGATAATACAGGATATAAATATTGGCAAAGATACTATAATTGGAGCCCACTCTGCAGTAGTTTCTAACATTGCTGATGAAAAGACAGCCTTTGGGGTTCCATGCAAGGTAGTTGACGAGTGAAAAAAATAACTTTTTCAAGTTGGCCATCGCATTCTAAAGAAGAAATAGAGGCTGTATCACAGGTTTTATCATCCAATAAAACGAACTATTGGAATGGTGACCAGGTAAAACAATTTGAGAGGGAGTTTGCAGACTTTTCAAACACAAAACACGCAGTAGCATTGTCGAATGGAACTGTAGCCCTTGAGGTTGCATTAAATGCAATAGATATTCAGATAGGCGATGAGGTAATTGTCGCATCAAGGACCTATCTTGCATCGGCATCCTCTATTGTGAATGTTGGCGGAATTCCTATTTTTTGTGATGTCGATAGAGACACCCAAGTAATAACGGCGAAAAATATCCTTTCCAAGCTATCAAAAAAAACAAAGGCAATTATTTGTGTTCATTTAGCTGGATGGCCTTGCGATATGGACCCAATAATTGAGATAGCCAAAAATAATAATATTCTTGTTATTGAAGATTGTGCGCAAGCACATGGAGCAAAATATAAGGGGAAGTCTGTTGGTTCGTTTGGGTCAATTGGGTGCTGGTCATTTTGCCAAGATAAAATTATATCAACCGGCGGAGAGGGAGGTATGGTAACTACAAATGATCGCAACTTATGGTCTAGGATGTGGTCTTTAAAAGATCATGGAAAGGATTGGATGGCAGTTAATAGTAACAGTTCCAAGGTATTTAAATTAGTGCATCATTCGTTTGGCTCTAATTTCCGAATGACCGAAATGCAGGCTGCGATTGGAAGAATACAGTTAAAAAATATGCCTAAATGGAATAAATCCAGAAGAAAAAATGCTGAAAAAATATGGGAATTTGCAAAAAATATTAAGCATATAAGGGTGCCTTATTTAACTTGTGATTTATGTTCAAAGTTGGAAATGGATGAGGTAATGTGCAAGCATAATATTCATGCTGCTTACAAATGCTATATTTTTGTTGAAGGTACAAAAGAACAGAGAGATCGGATAGTTAGCAGTATAAATGAGAAAGGCGTCCCATGTTTTTCAGGCAGTTGCTCAGAAGTATATTTAGAAAAATCATTTCAAGATGCGAATTTAGCTCCCACTGAACGGTTGCCGATAGCAAAGGAGCTTGGGGATACAAGTTTGATGTTCTTGTGTCATCCAACAATCACAGATATAGAATTAGAGAATACGCTCCTAGCATTAGAGATATCAGTGAAAGAATGCTTTCATGATTAATCTAGCAAATTCTTTTTTGTAGGGGATTGACTAGAATTCTATCTCCTTCGATCTCTACAAGATAACTGCATATTGGTTCATCCGCAGGATCTTCATCTGCCTCTCCAGTTTCAAGATCAAAAAAGCTACCATGTAAGGAGCATTTGATTTTTTTTCCTTTTATACAGCCCAGAGAAAGAGAGTAGTCCTCATGTGTACACATCTCATCCACTACAAAATATTCATCATTTGCAAAAACAAGAAGTAATCTTTTTCCATCGGCCTCAAATGGCTTCATTTCGTCTAACTTTAAGTCGCCAACTTTAGCTATTTCAATAAAATGGGAAGTTTTATTCATATTATTTTAAACTCTTTTCGCTGCTTTTCCGCTATCAAGAATTTTCCTTATTTCACCCGCCGCTTCGCTGTAGTTCATACATTTATTTAAGTGCTTTAGAATGATAGCGCCGGTATAAACCAGAGAATCGTATGTTGCTCCTTTTTCTCCATTAAGTGCTGCCATGCCAAGCTCAGCCGCACGTATGGCACCTGCTTTTATATCCGTTATTTTTATTGCGCCTTCCCCCTTCAGAGTCTGAGGAATATCTTGGGGGATTGGGACACACCGACTCTCTTGTTTAATTGCAAAATCAGAAGGATTAATTTCGCTTGCCTCTTCTTCCCCTAAGTCATGGTATGAGAAATACCTTCCAGTTTGTCTTAGTGATGGAATTATTCCGCCCTCGACACCTCTGATAAGTAATGCAGTATCGAAGCCAGCCAATCTTGCAAGGTCGGCATAGACAGGGGGATACGGCTTATGAACATATCCGGTTATAAAATGGGTTCTTTTTTTGCCAGAAATTGGCTTCGCTAAAACCTCTACGGTAGTTATTACAGACCGTTTAATCATTCGCCCTCTCAAATCTATTAGATCATGAAGGTTTGGTGCAAATTTAGCTTGGTCGATATAAGCCCAACCGATATTCTGGTCTTCGATTCTTTTTATAGCGTCTGATGGAGAAAGGTCAACATTTAACCCAGCAGCTTGTAAAACATGACGATGGGTAATTCCATATTTGGGACCTACAAAATCAAGCCCATGAGATACAGAGTGTAATCCAAATTCAGCCATGACAGGTGCTAAGAAAGGCGAGGCTGGTATAGTTCGATTATAACCATCATATGGGTCAGCAATATCCAGGATTTCATCAACATTAGCCACATATCTCTCAGAATCGTCAAGTACCGCCTGCAAAATTCCTCTATTTTCCTCTCGAGTTTCACGCTTCATACGAAGCGCAATGAGAAAAATAGCAGATCGGACTGGATCTACGGCATTCTCTAGAAGTGCTTTCATGCCTAGCCTGGCCTCATCCATTTCTATGTCTTTCGATAAATCAGGACCAGTAGCTATTCTTTGTATGATTGATTCCATGATCTGATCTAACTCTTTTGGAGCTATTTTATTTTCTTGTCGCATTTTTAACCTCTTTGTTCGATAAAATTATAAGAGAATTTCATATTTAAAAAACTTGTTTTTTAAGGGCAACTTCCATACGACATTTGTTTCTTTTTTAAATTTTCATAAAAAATAACCTAAATCATAGATTCACATAGATTTTTTTCTTAATTATTCTATTTAAATTTACTTAAAAAGGATAAAATATTGTGTATGTCTACTAAGTATTTTTCGAAAATCAAGCTCAACAGGGAATGACACTCATTTTTATTTGAGTCGTGAAAAGGTAAAAACACATTATGTTCCGACCATTATCAGCTTTTATAGGCCTAAGGTATACAAGATCCAGACGAGGTAGCAAATTTATATCGTTTATCTCTGTTTTCTCTATGTTGGGTATTACCTTGGGAGTAATAGCTTTGATTACTGTCCTTTCTGTTATGAATGGATTTCATACTGAAATTCATGAACGAATATTATCTATGGCGTCACACGGAGATATAAAAGCATACAGTGGTAAGTTATCAGATTATCCTTCCGTTATTAAATTGGCTAAAAAAAATTCAAAGGTCTTAGAGGCAGCTCCATATATACAATTTCAAGCAATGCTTAATAGAAAAAGAAATGTATCTGGAAGCGTAGTGAGAGGCATTTTGCCTGCAGAAGAAAAAAAGGTTATTGATATTGAGAAACATATGATTGAGGGCAGCCTAGATAATTTACAAGAAAAAGACTTTGGAGTTATTTTAGGTAAAGAATTAGCACAATCTTTAAATGTAAGCATGAGTGATAGACTTACCATAATTGCGCCAAAATTATCGTCAACTATAGTGGGTAATATCCCTAGATTAAAGCGTTTCAAGGTTGTTGGTATCTTCGAGATAGGAATGAACGAATATGACAGTGGCGTCGCATTAATTCATATATCCGATGCTTCTAAACTATTAGGTACGAAGTCAAGTGTCACAGGCGTAAGAATAAAAACAAGTGACGTTTTGCAGGCAAGACAAATTTCTATGGAGTTATCGAATCAATTTAATAAAAAATATAGGATACTCAATTGGACTGATTATCACAAAAACTTTTTTTCTGCCTTAGAGATGGAAAAAAGAATGATTGGTTTATTATTGTCTCTCATAGTTGTAATTGCAGCATTTAATATTATTTCAACCTTGTATATGACTGTCACAGATAAAAGAAGTGACATAGCAATATTGAAAACCTTAGGAGCATCTTCAGGACTGATAATGAGGATTTTTATTATACAGGGAGCAGCTTTAGGATTCATTGGGACATTTATAGGTACTATTTTGGGAGTTCTTTTAGCTGTTAATATTGAGGCGGCCGTGGCACAAATAGAAAAAATATTTGGTATCAATTTCATAGATCCTAGCATTTACTACATAAGCCAACTTCCATCTGATGTTCAGCTCGCAGACGTAATTTTTATTTCTGGTGGAGCCTTTGTGCTGTCTTTGATCATGACAATCTATCCTGCTTACAGGGCATATAAGACACTACCTGCAGAGGCGCTTCGATATGAGTAAACTTATAAGTGCTACAGATGTTAGTAAGGGGTATAACGTTGGCCCACATAAAGTAGGAGTTCTTAATGGAGTTAATTTGAATATCTATCCATCACAGCATGTGGCTATTATGGGAGTATCTGGCTCTGGCAAGAGCACGCTACTGCATTGCCTAGGTGGACTCGAATCTCCTGATGAGGGAGTAATTAATCTTTTTGGACGCTCCTTTAGCCTATTATCCCCTCTGCAGAGAGGGCAACTTAGAAACAGACATATTGGGTTTATTTATCAATTTCATCATCTTCTACATGAATTTACAGTGAGAGAAAATGTTGCTATGCCTTTGTTGATTAGAGGCGATAATGTTGCATCTGCAGGGGCGCAATCACTTGCTATTCTGGAAAGAGTGGGACTCGGTCACAGAACTAATCATAAACCATCAGAGCTTTCTGGAGGTGAGAGACAACGCTGTGCTATTGCGAGAGCTCTCGTAACAAATCCAAGTTGCATATTTGCAGATGAACCTACGGGTAATTTAGATTCAAAATCAGCAGAAAATATATATGAATTAATGTTAGAAATGACAAAAGAGCAAGGCACTAGTCTCATTATAGTAACTCATGATCATGAACTTGCTAAAAGGATGGATACGGTTATGGAATTAAAAAATGGAACTCTAAAAGAGATTACGTAATTTTTTTAAATCTTTTCCTATATTTATTAATTACATACCAACGCCAATATAGTCGTACTGAAAGATACCCAAAAAATGCAAGAAAAATACCCACTACGAAACTACCTAAGTATAAAGGCATCCAAATTAGCTCTAATTGAGACATTATCCAGTCAATATTTGGCTCGAAAGATTTACTTTTTATAGGCTCGTCGATTATCCAAACTCCAACGATATAATTGAAGTAAAAAATAGGCGCCATTGTTAATGGATTACTTATCCAAACAAGGCAGATAGCGATTGGCACATTAACTCTAATTGCTACTGCACAAATCGAGGACGCAATCATTTGCACAGGAATGGGGATCACAGACCAAAAAAGGCCCAGAGCAATAGAACCCGAAACTGATTTTCGGTTCAAATACAACAGATTTGGATTTTTCAAAAAGTATGAAATGACCCTAGTATTCTTATATTTATTCAAGACTTTTGAATTTGAAAGAAAGCTTTTTATTAAATGTTTTGGCATGTTATTTTCATAGTAAATAATGCTTATTTTTCATAGTAAATAATGCTTATTTATCTGATGTAATGATCAGCTATTTATAAATATATTGTAATACTCTTTAAGTTTATTGATTTTTTATTTATTATCTACTTTAAAATATTTGTTTTACAATGTTTTTTTAACAAAAATTGACTGATCGGAGTGCAATTTTGAGTTTTTTGAACTTTGAAAAATATTGGCAATCTTTTGGAATCTTCTCAATCATTTTTTATCCATTTTCGCTTGTGTATCAATCTTTAGCTTGGGCTAGGCGCCTTTGCTTTCAGTTTCATATATTTAAAACACATAAATTTGATATTCCGATTATTGTTATAGGTAATATAACTGCAGGAGGCACGGGGAAGACACCACTTGTCATTTGGCTAGCTAATTACTGTCTAAATCAAGGTTTGCGGGTTGGGATTGTGGCAAGAGGTTATAAAGGTAAAGCGCATAATTGGCCACAACAGGTGAGGCCGGATAGTGATCCTATTAGTGTCGGTGATGAAGCCATTTTGTTAGCCTCAAGAACAAAATGTCCCGTATGTGTTTCCCCCAATAGAGTTGAAGCTGTAAATGCTTTAATTAAACATCATGAATGTGATTTAATCATTTCAGATGATGGAATGCAGCATTACTTCATGGAAAGAGATTTTGAGATTGCCGTTATTGATGGGGTGAGAAGATTTGGAAACAGACAATTTATTCCTGCAGGGCCCCTGCGTGAACCCCTTAGCAGATTAAATGAAGTAGATTTGTTAGTTGTCAATGGTGAGTCAAAGTTTAAGGAATTAACATACAAACAATTAGAAGTGGAAGTTATTTCATTATGTGGAAGATATATAAAAAAATTGTCCGATTTTAAAGGAAGGCAAGTAATAGCGATTGCTGGAGTAGGAAATCCTAGGACCTTTTTTGATACTCTTTTAAAAAATAATCTAATTGTCGAGGAGCATGCTTTTCCTGATCACCATAGCTTTAAAAACGATGATTTATCTTTTCATAATAAAGCACCGATTTTAATGACAGAGAAAGATGCGGTAAAATGTAAACGATTTTTCAAGGACAAAGAGGCGTGGGTAGTTGTACAAAATATACAACCAGATGATAATTTTATTCATCGGATCAATACCTTTCTTGAAAAACATATAAACATTGAATAAGGAGTATTAGTTTGAACCCAAAATTACAAGAAATTCTGGTCTGTCCAGTGTGTAAAGGGAAGCTTATTCATCAGAAAAAAAATCAGGAATTAATTTGCAAAGTGGATAGAGTTGCTTTCCCGATAAGAAATTCAATTCCTGTGATGCTATTGGATGAGGCTAGAGAGTTGGCTGCAGATGAGGAGACCTAGGTCTGCATGAATTTTAAAGTTATTATTCCAGCAAGGTACAATTCGACTAGATTACCAGGCAAACTTTTATTGGATGTTGGCGGTAAGCCTCTTATTTGGCATACATATCAAGTTGCAAAAAAGAGTACTGCAGAGGAAGTAATTATCGCGACAGATGACCAAAGAATAGCTGATGTTGCACGATCGTTTGGAGCAACGGTCTGTACTACCAGCCAGTCACATAAAAGCGGAACAGATAGAATAGCTGAGGTAGTCACATTAGCAGCATTGGGCGATGAAGATATAATAGTTAATTTACAAGGTGATGAGCCACTAATAGATCCAAAATTAATCGACCTCGTTGCACTATCTTTGTCCAACAATATGAATGCATCCGCTTCAACTCTAGCTTGCCCAGTGAAAGAAGAACAAATTTTCGACAGCAATGTTGTAAAGGTAGTAATAAATAAAAACAAAATGGCGCTTTATTTTAGTCGAGCGCCGATACCTTGGAAACGTGGAAAATTTGAAGATTTAATTACCGATAAAAATGGAATGTTAAGACACATAGGTATCTATGCTTATAGGGTAAAATTTTTAAAGAATTATGCTGACTTAAAGCAGCCTCAGATCGAGGATCAAGAATCTTTGGAGCAGTTAAGAATTATTTGGGCAGGCGAAAAAATTTTAGTGGAGACAATTAGTGATGATTTTTCTAGAGGAATTGATACAGAAGAAGATTATCAAGAGTTACTAAAAATTATCAATTGATTTTATAATTCGTCCCTCCATTAACAGAATTAATTCTTCACTGAAAATATTTTCGTCTTTAATATTAGAGATAGGAAGGGTAATTGTTTCAGAACTTCTCCGATTAACCTGGCCATATTGGTTAAACTGAAGCTCTTTTTGGTCTGTCGAAATTTTTTGTAGGACAATTTGATCACTATCAGATAAGATATCTATAAGCCGCCATGAGTTAGAAAGATATTTAAAATCTTTTCCTATTAGTTTACTCAATCTTTTATAAAGGGCTTTAGATTTCATATTTTTTTCAATTGGATATAGATTGTATGATAAGAGTTTTATTTGTATGCATGGGTAATATTTGCCGATCGCCAACTGCTCATGGACTTTTTCGTGACCTTGTAGACAAAGAAGAATTATCCGACTCTATCGAAATCGATTCAGCCGGAACACACGCTTATCATATCGGCAATAAGCCTGATAACCGATCCCAGATGGTAGCAGAAAAAAGAGGAGTGGATCTTTCTGATTTGACTGCGAGACAAGTCAAATTAAACGACTTTTCACATTACGATTATATATTAGCCATGGATCAAAGCAATCTACGTGATTTATTTGATATTTGCCCAGAAGAGAGTCAAGAAAAAATATCACTTCTGTCAAAATTTTCAAAAAATAGTGATTTAAAGGATGTACCTGACCCGTACTATGGGGGACCAAATGGATTTGAAGAAGTTTTTGATCAAATACTAGATTCCCTTGAAGGACTACTTTCAGTTATTAAAAAAAAATAAAGTAATAAGGCTTATTCTTTTTCAGAGCTTTTTGAAACTTGCTCTTCGGAGCTATCATAATCAACACTTATGTCGTTTTTCTCATTACTTGAATCTGTTACCGTATCTTTTCTATTTTCCGTATGACTGCTTTCGGCAGCTTTTTCTGATAATTTAGCTTTCATGTCATTATCTAGATGCACTTTCTTCTCAGCGCTCGGGGACTCAATAATATTATTTTCTACATTATCATCGACACCAAGTTTCGATAACTTAGGTGAAATTGTTCGATTCTCTTTTGGATTCTTTTTTCTATTATCAGATTCATTTTGAGTAAATTTTTCTATCGACTTATGCTCTTTATTGGTTTCACTTGAATCATTACCTGCTCTACGCTTGCCACCTCTTCGGCCGCGTTTTGGCCTGCGTGATGAATCATTCTCATAGTTACTTCTTTTTTCCTGACCGGATGCTCCCTCATCAAAATGCTTCTCATCATGATCTTTTTTCTGTTTTTCAGCATTGTTGAAGTTTGGCTTATTACGAGGTTTTTGCTCATACCGTCTGTCTCGCATTTGTGCACTATTTTTATTATGGCGACGGCGATTATTATTCCTATTTGTACGTTTATCGCCCCTGTACCTATTAGCCTTCTTTTTTCCGCCTCTATCAGTGGTTTTTTTCGTAACTCCAAGACCAAAAAATCTCAATATAACTTTAAAGAGGGATTCATTATTTTCAAGATTTTTTGCTCTCTTGCTACTTTGATTCCGACTGTTGTGTTTAAGAGGCTTTTTGGGCATTGATGTAAGCGGCTTGACCGCCGCCTCTTCAGTATCAAATTGACCCGCTGTTTTCATAGCGGGTACAGTACTCTCATCATGTGCCACTACTTTTTCAAAACTCTGTTTCTCATCTTCATCTGAATCTTGGCCTCTAACTCTTTCAAGTTCATATTTAGGAGTTTCAAGATGCTTATTTGGGATTAGAATTACACTGACCCCATGCCTTTGTTCAATCTCACTTACCATGTCTCTTTTTTCATTAAGTAGATATGTTGCCACTTCGACAGGCAATTGAGCGATTACTCTAATTGTTCCATCTTTTAGAGTTTCTTCTTCGATTATTCTTAAAATGGACAAGGCCAATGAGTCAACACTTCTTATGGAGCCATGACCATCACATCGAGGACACACTTGATTTGATGAATCATCTAGAGATGGACGAATTCTCTGTCGCGACATTTCAAGTAATCCAAACCGAGAAATTCTACCTATTTGCACTCTAGCTCGATCTTCTTTCATCGCATCTTTGAGGCAATTTTCAACCTCACGTTGGTTTCGAGCCGGATGCATATCGATAAAATCTATTACGAATAGCCCTCCAAGGTCCCTCAATCTAAGTTGGCGAGCCAGTTCGATAGATGCCTCTAAGTTAGTATTGAGAGCAGTTTCTTCAATGTCGGAACCCTTTGTAGCTCGGGCTGAGTTAATATCAATTGATGTTAAGGCTTCAGTATGATCTATAACCATCGAACCTCCTGATGGTAGCCTAACTTCTCTCTGAAAAGCAGATTCAATTTGTGATTCGATTTGAAAACGAGAAAAAAGAGGTACTTTTTCTTCATATTTTCTAAGCTTTTTCTCGTTGTTAGGCATCACTTGGCGTATAAATTGCCTTGCTTGCTGGAATGTTCCCTCATCATCAATAACGATTTCACCTATGTCTGCCCTTAAGTGATCCCTAATTGATCTTATAATCACATTACTATCTTGATATATTAAAAATGGCGGCTCTTTTGTTGCTGCCGATTGCTCAATGGCCTCCCAGAGATGCAATAAATAATCGAGATCCCACTGCAGCTCCTCAATATTTTTTCCGATACCTGCTGTTCGAACGATTAAACCCATTCCTTCAGGAATCTCAAGCGCTGAAAGCGCTTCTCTTAACTCTGATCTATCCTGACCCTCAATTCGACGTGAAACTCCTCCAGCTCTTGGGTTGTTTGGCATTAGAACCAAATACCGTCCTGCCAAAGACAAAAGGGTAGTGAGAGCAGCGCCTTTATTGCCGCGCTCTTCTTTCTCAACTTGAATTATTATTTCTTGACCCTCTTTGACGATATCCTTGATGGAAGGCCTTTTGTTGGTCTCGAGGGGGTTATTAATAAAGTACCGCTTAGCTATTTCTTTCATGGGAAGAAAGCCATGTCTATCGGCACCATAGTCGACAAAGGCAGCTTCTAAACTAGGTTCAATCCTAGTAATTTTGCCTTTGTAGATGTTAGCTTTTTTGAGTTCCCTGCCAGGAACTTCAATATCTAAATTGTACAATTTTTGGCCATCAACAATGGCCACCCGCAACTCCTCTGGCTGAGTTGCGTTTATCAGCATCCTTTTCATCTTCTTAATTCTCAGTTTCTAATGCTCGAATTGAGCAAGAAATACCTAAAAGTCTGCTGCCAGTGATCGGCGCAAGTTGTTAAATATTACTGTCGCAACAACGAACATCGTCTATATTCAGTAAATGCGGCTATAAAATAATGCATCTTCAAAGCCAGCCTAAAATTCGGTTTTGCTCTTTTTCTCGATTAAGCTAATTTTTGTGCGGAAAACCCATTTTTTCCGTCTACTATTTGATAGAAAAAGAGAAGAGCTGTAATAATGAAGCTCAACACCTTAAGCAGTCACACCTTATAAAGTGACTACCATGATTGAAAATACACCAAAACAGTCTCATATGCATCAATTTTTAGGCTTGAGAGGACAAAGATGGTCGATTTTGAGAAAAAAGCACCCAAAGTTCGCTTTTTAGAGGTACGCGATAACTCTGAAGGCCAAAGAATTGATAATTTTTTGATAAAACAACTAAAAGGGGTTCCAAAAAGCCTCATTTACAAAAAAATAAGAAAGGGTGAGGTGAGAATTAATGGAAGTAGATCTAGGCCAGCAAGTAAAATTGCTACTGGGGATATAATCCGATTACCACCTTTAGTTGTTGCGAATAATGAAAAAATCGTAATCAACACAAATTTCCAGAAAAGAATGACTAAAACGATTTTATATGAAGATGAAAAAATTTTAATTTTGAATAAACCAGCAGGTATAGCAGTTCATGGGGGTAGCGGAATAAGCTTTGGGATTATTGAAAGCTTCAGAAGCGCGCGAAAGGATTCGTCATATTTAGAATTAGCTCATCGTCTCGATAAGGATACTTCAGGTTGTCTGATTCTTACAAAAAAAAGAAGCGTCCTAAGGGAGCTGAATGAACTTCAAAGAAATAAGTCGATTGATAAAACATATTTGACTTTACTTTGTGGCTATACAGAAAAAAACAAAATTGTTGTAAACAAGCCTTTAAAAAAGAACATTCTCAAAAGTGGTGAGCGAATAGTAAAAGTCAGTAGTGATGGAAAACCAAGCCTGACAGAATTCCATATCATAACAAAATTTAAGGACTATCTATTTGCTAAAGTTATTCTAAGGACCGGTAGAACTCATCAAATAAGGGTTCATGCCCAATCACTGGGCCTGCCAATAGCTGGCGATCTGAAATATGGATCTTCAAGCTGCAATGAAAATTTAAAAAAGATTGGCCTCAACCGACTTTTTTTGCATGCTAATAAATTAAGTTTTCAGTTAGGCGACTCAAAAAAAATTTTAAACTTCGAGGCTAATTTGCCAATTGAACTAAAAGATGTATTGGGTAAGTTGAAATGATTGATAAATACAAGTTAATAATCTTTGATTGGGATGGGACGTTGATGGATTCAGTTGATAGGATCGTCGTATGCATGAAAAAAGCATTAGTAGATCTAGGCTATAGAGAGCCGAAATATGAGGAGATACAGGACCTGATAGGGTTGAGCTTAGAAAAAACAATACAAAAATTATTTAAGGATATTGATCAGAGAGGCATTGATGACATCAGCGCTCAATATAAAAAATACTGGCAAAGTAATGATGTAATAGATTCCAAGCTTTTTTTGAATGTTCAAAAAGTGATAATTGAATTATCAAAACAAGGATACCTTTTAGCCATTGCTACCGGAAAAAGCAGAAATGGGTTAAGTAAGTCTCTTGCTAATTCCAACCTTGAGCATTTTTTCCATGCTACAAGATGCGCAGATGAGACAAAGTCAAAGCCACACCCCCTAATGATTGAAGAGCTTATAAGTGAGCTAAAAGTCAATAAAAACCAAGCTTTAATGATTGGTGATACAGAATTTGATATGGAGATGGCTAAAAATGCTGGCATTAAGGCTGTGGGTGTAAGCTACGGCGTACATGACAAGCAAAGATTATCTAAGTCGGGCGCTGAATACATCATGACTGATATGATTCAACTATTAGACTATCTGAAAGACAGGTAGTAAAGGAAAATACACAATGACTGATAAAGAAAACAAAGAAATAAATAATTGGGAAAAATCAATTATTGAAAAATTAGCTACAGATTCTTTAAAAGAAAGAAGAAGGGCTCGAAGGTGGGGAATTTTTTTCAAAATACTAACTTTCGGTTATATTGGCATTTTTGTTTATTTGGCTTTTCCAGAAAATCTTGAATTTAACAATCCCGATGATAGTAAGAAACATATCGCATTAGTAAAACTTAATGGCCTTATTGCGCCTTCGCAAGGTGTGGCTGCAGACACAGTTATCAAGGGCCTCAATAAAGCCTTTAGTCATAAAGGAACAGTGGCAGTGATTCTTAAAATAAATAGCCCTGGCGGCTCTCCGGTTCAGTCTAGCTATATTCAAAAAGAGATTAATAGGCTGAAAAATAAGCATGCCAAGATTCCTATTTATACTGTTGTTGGGGATGTATGTGCATCAGGAGGCTACTATGTCGCATCTGCTACAGATAAAATTTTTGTTAATGAATCAAGTATTGTCGGGTCAATTGGAGTTTTAATGAATGGATTTGGTTTTACTGAGGCTTTAAAAAGCTTGGGTATTGAAAGAAGGCTTATTACTTCAGGCGAGCACAAAGATATACTAGACCCATTTAGTCCGATGTCAGATTTCGATGAGGCATACGCTAAAAAACTACTAAAAAATTTACATACTAATTTTATTGAAGCAGTTAAAGATGGAAGAGGGGACAAGTTATCCGAATCGCCAGAAATATTCAGTGGCTTGTTTTGGCCAGGCAAAGAAGCAATTGAATTGGGATTGGCCGATGAAATTGGGAATGTCGGTTATATAAAAAGGGAAGTAGTGGGGGTTGATAAAGTAATAGATTTTACTGAGACTGAAGATCCTTTGGCGCGCATCATTAACAAGCTCGGTGCAGTAATGGCTACTACCTTTATTCAATTAAGCAATCTTTCCATTTATCCAAAAATGTAAGATTTTTGAAAATTTCATTGAGTGTCATACTATTGTCATGTTTACAAAGTTAAATTTTAAAAAAAATTTATTGATTAATAAAAGTGGAAAAAATGCCTGAGGTAACTATACAGGTAATTGATGATGAAATTGGAATAAGAGACTTATTGGTGTCAACTCTGAAAGATTCTGGCTATGCCGTTGAGCAATCAAATGATGCGCTCCAAGCAAAAGAAAAAATTTTAAATGGGTTCTTGCCAAGTCTAATTTTATTAGACTGGATGATGCCAGGTATGAATGGGCTTGAAATGGCAAGATGGCTAAAAAAAGATAATCGCTTTGCGCATATTCCAATAATAATGCTTACTGCCCGAGATGATGATGATTACAAGGTTCTTGGGTTTGAAGCTGGAGTTGAAGATTACATAACAAAACCATTTTCAACCAGAGAGTTATTAGCGCGCGTAAAGACAGTTCTACGAAGATCAGGCGTGCTTCGAGATGAAATTATCAAGCATAAATCTGGACTAGAGATGGATGTTGGGCAACATAGAGCTAGCCTTCTGGGCCAACTGATACATCTAGGGCCAACTGAATTTCGGCTCTTATATTTCTTTATCACCCATTCAGAGAGAGTTTTCTCTCGATCTCAAATATTAGATTTTGTATGGGGGCATAATGTCTATATCGAGGAAAGAACTGTCGATGTGCATATTAGAAGGCTTCGAAAAGCATTGGATCCCTTTGATCTTCGTTTTCTTATACAAACAGTAAGAGGGGTTGGTTATCGATTTTCAGAAAAAACTATTGAAAACGATAAACTTTAGAAAATTTTTGTTTCATAAAATATTTGGTTAATCTCAATGAAGAGTCGATGGATAGAAGAATTATGGCAGCTTCTTATTATTTTGTTCTTAGGGACATCGTTCGGACTGCTTATCGATCAAACTTTTCTCGTTATAGTAGTTTTCCTATTTCTATATATATTTCGAACTATTTATAATTTAAAGGTCCTTCTAAGGTGGCTTGATGACCCATCTGGTAATGAAATTCCCTCTCATTTTGGAGCCTGGGGCAGTATATATGCAAAAGTTTCAAGGATGCGCTCTAGCCACCATTCTCGTGAACGTAAATTAAATAGAATGCTTGGGGAATTTCAATCATCGGCTGCTGCATTACCTGACGTTACCATAACACTAGGAGAGGAAGGAGAAATAAGATGGTTTAATAAAGCTGCAAAAAAAATACTTAAATTTCGCTCTCCCCAGGACATAGGACAACCACTTACAAATCTTATTCGTCTTCCTGAGTTGAGAGATTATCTTAGAGATGGAGATTTCAAAAAACCTCTTGAGATTTCTATTCCAGGAAATAATCAAAAAAAACTTTCTATAAGAATTACTAATTATGGAAATCGTGAAAAGCTTTTACTGGGGCAAGATATAACCGATAGGATTATGGCTGAGCAAATAAGACGAGATTTTGTTGGCAACGTTTCGCATGAGTTGCGTACGCCTCTCACGATTATAAGTGGTTTTATTGAAAATATGCAGCATGGAGATAAGGAAATCCCAAACCATTGGGAAGCTCCAATGGCAAAAATATCAAATCAAACTTCAAGAATGAAATCAATCGTAGAAGATCTTCTTCTATTAACAAAACTAGAAAATGCTAAATTAGATGATAAAGGTGGTTTAATAAACATGAAAACTTTAGCAGATAATCTATGTATGGAAGGTGACCTTCTTAGTAAAAAAGAAATTATAATTAAAGCGAATATTGAATCAAGGGCTTCCTTAAAAGGTGATCTAGGATTGATAAGAAGTGCTTTTACAAATCTTTTAACAAATGCAATTCGCCATACGCCGATAAATGGTGAAATAAAAATTGAATGGCTTGAGAGCTTAGACAGTTGTATTTTCTCAGTAGAAGATTCCGGAGAAGGTATTTCACCAGAGCATCTTCCGAGGCTGACAGAAAGATTTTACAGGGTTGATGTAGGTAGGTCGAGAGACACTGGCGGCACAGGTCTTGGGTTAGCTATAGTAAAACAAATCCTGCAAAAACATGACGCGACACTTGAAATAAAAAGCTCAATAGGAAGAGGGAGTCGTTTTTCCTGCTTATTTCCCAAAAGTAGATGCTTTTTGAGCAAAAATTGATGTTAAAATTATGTATAATATAAAAATTATACAAAAAATAGGTACTTAGAATGGATAATTCAGAAATTACTCAACATTACTCCCAGCAGTTTAATGCTGATCTCGAAGAGATCAGGGAAAACGTGTTAGCCATGGGTGGATTAGTTGAAAGACAGCTAGAAAATGCGATCGAGGCACTGAAGGCCTCTGAGAGTGATTTAGCTGACACTGTAGTGGCAAACGATTACAAGGTAAATGCGTTCGATGTTGATATCGATGAGAGATGCACGAATATTCTTGCGTTAAGACAACCAACTGCCAGTGATTTAAGGCTTGTGTTAACGGTGATTAAGACTACAGCTGATCTTGAGCGTATAGGCGATGAAGCAAAGCGTATTTCTCGTCTTGCTTTTCAGAATACCTCCAGCGATCCAGGTAATTTATATCTTAGAATCGAGGATTTAGGTGAGCGTGTTCGTTCAATGCTGCATAGAGCACTAGACTCTTTTGCAAGGATGGATGTTGAGGGGGCAATTGCTGTTGCCCATAAAGATAAAAAAATTGATCGCTTATACGAAAGTATAATGCGGCAAAGTATTACCTACATGATGGAGGATCCAAGATCTATTCCTCTGTTTATGAATATTATTTGGTCTGCGCGGGCACTGGAAAGAATAGGTGATCGATGCTGTAATATATGTGAATATGTAATTTACTTCGTTAAAGGAAAAGATGTCAGGCATATCAGCCTGGAGCAAATTCAAAAAGAATTTGGGGAGTGATTTATTACAACAACTTACAATTATTGAGTTGATTTATTATCAACTACACGAGAATCTGCAAGGGCCTGGGGTGACTCAAAAAATCAGCAGGACTAGCGTAATAAGCATATGCTCCGGACTGCAAAATCACTATGTAGTCACCAATCTCTGCTTTCCCAATCTCAACCTTTGCACCCAAAACATCAAGAGAAGTGCATAAGGGCCCGACAATATCTACCACCTCTCTATCCCCTTCAGAGATTTTTTCTGCATTAAAAATAGGGAAGTTTTTTCTGATTATTTGCCCCAAGTTTCCGCTCGCGGCAAGATGATGATGCATTCCACCGTCTGTTATTAAAAAAGTTTTTCCTTTCGATATTTTTTTGTCAACTACAGCACAAACATACATCCCACAAGAGCCAACTAAATATCTTCCAAGTTCTAAAATTACCTCGGAATTTGGGAAAGACTTTTTCCAATCATTATGGAAAGCTGAAAAACTATTGCCAATCTTTTTCATATTTAGATCCTTTTCTCCCATGAAGTAGGGAATTCCGAATCCAGGACCAATATTCAGTGTTTTTATATCAATTGATGATTGATTCGCAAGATTTTTTGCTAAATTAAAACTATTAGATATCATTTCAATCAAGTGTTTTTCATTTAAGCTCTGTGATCCATTGTAGATATGAAATCCCATGAACTTTATCTCTTTGGTTTTTATGAATCTCAACAATTCAGGCACTTGATCGACATCAATACCAAATTGACTTGATCCTCCACCCATTTCAATGCCAAATGATTTCAATTTAAAATCTGGGTTGATCCTCAATGCAATTTTTGGAATTATGTTTAAAGACTTTCCTATTTTTAAACACTCATTTAGCTCATTTTTTGATTCAAGATTTATTGTTACTCCATTACGAATTGCATAATCAAGTTCTAATTTTCTTTTTCCTGGGCCAGCAAAAGTAACATTAATTGGATCCATCCCAGAATTTAATGCGATCTCTATTTCTCCTTTAGATGCAACATCCAATCCATCAATTTGATTTGATATATATTTCAGGAGCGGAGGGTAAGAGTTTGCTTTTATGGCATAGTGGATTTTCACTTCATTTGGAAAATTACTCCTAAGTTCAAAGATGCGAGATGATATTTCTTCTTTGTCATAAGCAAAAAAAGGTGTTGAGCGCACCTGACTTATAAGATTTGAAATTCGATCGTTCCCGATTATTAATTCATCATCTTCTATTCGAAAATTGTCAATCTGCATTTTCATTTAAAATAGTCTTTAAATTCTTGTAAGAGTTTTACGCGATCAATTTTTCCATTAGGGCTTTCGGGTAAACAATCATATACCTGAATATACTTTGGAATCATATAGTTCGGTAAATTATTTAAACAATGCTGATGTACATCAAGGGACGAACAATTTCCGGCCAACAGCAATATTATGCCTTGTCCTATTAATGAGTGAGGCACACCAAAAGCGACGGCTTCAGTCACATTTTGTAATTCACAAACAATATTTTCAATTTCACTGGGGCTCACGCGATAACCAGCAGTTTTTATCATATCGTCTTTACGTCCTTTGAAAAATAAAAATCCTTCATTATTTTTATATACTAGATCGCCAGACCAGACAGATCGTTGAGTTATTTTCTGATCAATAGATGCAGGAGCGCATTTTTCCTCCAAATTGTTTCGTTCGCTCCAATATCCATCGGTGACAAAAGCTCCCTCATGCAGCAACTCACCAATCTCATAAGGTTTGCATTCCACACCTTTTTTATTGATTATGTGTATTTTCACCCCTCTAACTGCCTTGCCTATGGAATTTGGATATCTATCCACCATGCTGGGATCGAGAAAGGTCGACCGAAAGGCCTCAGTAAATCCATACATTAAAAAAATCTTCAATTTTGGTAAACACATTCGAAATTTATTGATACTTTTTTGATTCAATTCTCCGCCTGAGTTTGTAACAAACTTAAGCGTCTTAAGAGAATTTCCTAAATTATTAAGATTCGAAATTTGATGCCAAATGTGGGGCACTAAAGCTAGGCCAGTGATTTTATATTTTTCAATTTGATTTATTAAGCCCATAGGTAAAAGGTAATTTGATAAAATTACTGTAGACCCAACAAAAAAAGAGCTTGTTATCTGATTAAATCCATAATCAAAAGAAAGGGGAAGTACCGATAGAACTCTTTCATTTTCCGTTAATTCCAAATACTCTGAAACTGTTTTTGCTCCATCCAGAAAATTTTTATGTGAGATCATTACCCCTTTTGGCGGCCCTGTGCTACCCGATGTATATAAAATTGCAGCAATCGAATTAGAAGATATTTCATCATTTTTTTTATTCAGATAATCACTTGATTCTTCCCTTTCTTTTTTTAAATCTTCGAAAAAAATAATATCAATATTTTTTTTATTTTCAGTAATAAAAGATAAATTGTCCTTATATAATTTACTTGAAATAATGAGAGATGCTGAACAATCATCTATGATAAATTCAATTTGTCTTTTTTTCAGTGTTGGATTAATTGGAACAAATATAGCCCCGACTAGAGAAATCGAAAAAGTAAAAATTACTGCGTCTGTATTCTTTGGTAAATAAATTGCGACTCTCTCTCCTGGAAAAATTTCATATTTTTCTATAATCAACCTATATTCCTGAATCTTACTCCAGAGTTCTGAATAATCGATTACCAAATTTTTAGAAATTAGCGCATCTTTTTTAGGAAAGCTTTTTGCTGAGTTTTTTACAAGATCATGAATAAATGAATACATATTTAAATTTTTACTTATAAATTAAAAACAATATTAAAAAACCTAACATAACCCTATACAAAACGAATGGCCACATGCCTATTTTTTCAATTAATCTTAAAAAGTAATATATGGAATAATAGGAAAAAAATGCCGACATTGCCGCCGCAGAAACAAAGGACTTCCAGTTTGATATACCATTTGAAAGTATGTCGGCTGAAACAATTAAGATAAAGGCTCCGGAGATTGTAGGAATGGCAAGAAGAAAAGAAAAGCGTGATGCAGCCTCTCTAGTGAACCCTAAAGCCAAACCTGCTGTGATTGTTATTCCAGATCGAGAGGTTCCTGGAATTAATGCGAGAACCTGAGCAAGACCAATTAAAAAAGCATCCAAAAGTTTGATGTCAGAAAAAAGTTTTTTTTTGTCGGATTTTAGATCAACTAATCCGAGAAGAATGCCAAATCCGATCGTTGCATAAGCGATTACAGTTGCTGATCTAAACTGATTTTCAATGAGCTCGAATAAAAAATAACCGATAAGGACGATAGGCATAGTAGCTATTATTAACGCCCATCCTGTTTTTCCATTCTCTTCTGTTGCTTGTGATTTACCAACTAATGAATTTACCCAATCGGAAAAAATAAATGCAAGATCTTTCTTAAAATAAATTAAAACTGCTAGCAACGATCCGAAATGAAACGCGATATCAATATATAATCCTTGATCATTTGATCCAAATATTGATGGGAAAAGTATTAGATGTCCAGAGCTAGATACTGGAATAAATTCAGTAATTCCTTGTATGATCGCAAGAAGTATAATTTCAAACATATCTGCTAAGTGCTCTTTCTTTTCATAGAAAATAACTTCTATAAATCGTAATAAAAAATTGAGGGATTGTTAAGCGTATCAGACCAGACGATGCTACTATAAACTCCTTCAAAGATTTCAAAAGATTTTGTTTTCACCTTGTTAGACTTTACCTTTTCTCCAAATACACCAAAACCAAAACACTTTTGCCTTGCCTCAAATTGAGTCCATAGCTTACAAAAAAATTTCTCATCGAAATTACAATCTTTTAACTTAATATAAACGTCTTTCTCAAAAAATCTTGAAGAAATCTTTTTCCGATTGAATTGACTATTACATTTTTCTATATCAATTCCAATTTTACGATTTCGTGAAATAGCGACTAATAGCCAATTTTCCATATGGCTCAGATTAAAATCTAAATTAATTTCAGAATTGGCCAATACTGGTCTCCCATTATCCAAATTATTGATATGAATATTTTCCTGTGATAAATCAAGATATTTGGTTAAGATTAAACGTAATATGGATCTTGAGATACAAAATTTGATTTTTAACGAATCATCTGAGTATTGCTCTATCCGCTTCAGCTCATCGTAAGAGAGGATTTTTGTATTACATTCAAAGATATTGAGGTCAGCTCTCCAAATATGAATATCGCTTCCAATTTCTGATACATTTGAGGGCTTATCCCATTTAGGCTCTTTTAATTCTTTCACAGGCAGATCTTACAGCATCTATTAAATTAAATGACTTTATTGTGAATATTTTTAACAAAAAATCAGGGAATAGGGAAGCGAGGATAGTAAGGCGAAGCAATAATCAATTGCCTGCCTTGACCTTTGGCATGCCAGATTTCTTAGAAAAAATTTTTTATAGCAGAGGAATAAGGTCACAAGATGATATTGAATTACCCCTTAAAGCCCTACTTCCAATATCAAGTCTTAAGAATGTGATGCCTGCCGCAAAATTAATTGCTAAATCCCTTTTAGAAAATAAAAAGATTTTATTCGTAGGCGATTTTGATGCAGATGGGGCAAGTAGTTGCGCATTTGCAGTCCTAGCACTTAAATCGATGGGGTATAGCAATATCGACTTTATGGTTCCTAATAGATTTGAGTTTGGTTACGGTCTCACTCCGAAAATTATAGAGATAGCAAAAGATAAAAATCCAAATTTAATTATCACTGTAGATAATGGGATATCAAGTTTAGATGGCGTAGATGCTGCAAATAAAGAGGGGATAGAGGTTATTATTACAGATCATCATTTACCAGGAAGTCGGCTCCCAAATGCAGCGGTAATTGTAAATCCAAATCAAGATAAAGATAGCTTTGCGTCTAAATCGTTAGCTGGGGTTGGGGTAATATTTTATGTAATTGTTGCGCTGAAATCCCATTTAACTGCCAATGGCTGGTTTAAAAAATTGGGACTAAAGGCTCCAAAAATAGTAAATCTTTTGGATCTTGTTGCTCTCGGTACGATAGCTGATCTAGTCCCTTTGGATAAAAATAATAGGATACTTGTAAAACATGGATTAAATTTAATAAAAAATGGTAAAGGGAATCTAGGAATTCTAGCGTTACTTCAAATATCTGGGAGAGACTATAAGAAAGTTACTACAAGTGATATTGGTTTTGCTGTAGGACCTCGTCTCAATGCTGCTGGAAGACTCGCCGACATGTCTCTTGGCATTAGATGTCTTTTAAGTGAAGATTATGACTCAGCTTTGGAAATCGCAGTAAAGCTAGATAGTCTTAATCGAGATAGGAAAGATATTGAGGAGGACATGAAAAGAAAATCGGATGACATTTTAAGTAGTCTTGAGTTATCCAAAGGAAAGTTGCCATATGGAATCTGCGTATACGATAAAAGTTGGCATCAGGGCGTAATAGGCATATTAGCTTCACGAATAAAAGAAAATTATCATCGGCCAACAATCGTATTTTCGCCTGGAGACAATAGCCAACTTAAAGGGTCTGCAAGATCCATTAATGGGTTTCATATTAAAGATGCTTTAGATCGATTAGCAACCTTACACCCAAACCTCTTAAAAAAATTTGGGGGACATGCCATGGCTGCCGGCATGACTATTAACAAGGAGAATTTTCAGGAATTCGTTGAAGCATTTGACTCAACTGTTAAAGAGCTTCTTCTCGGATACGATCTAGAACCTAAAATAGTATCTGATGGCCCAATACCGATTAATCAATTAACCATCGAGACAGCTTTTGCAATAAGAAGGGGCGGTCCATGGGGCCAAGCCTTCCAAGAGCCTAAATTTGATGATACTTTCATTGTTCAAAATTATAAGAAACTCAAAGAAAGACATTGGAAGCTATCTTTAAGGCATGAATCGAATTCAAAATTATTCGAGGCTATCGCGTTTAACATGGTAGAAATTTGGCCGATACTGCCAGAAAAGGCGAGGTTTTTATATAGACTGGATATCAACGATTGGAATGATAAAAATTCCTTACAATTGATAATCGAGCACATTGAGTTAAATAATGAAATCAAAGAAAGAGAATGTAGCTGATTATTCAGAAAGGCCGAATAAATCAGCTGAAAAGAGAATTTATCAAGAAAGATTTTCATTAATCGCAAAGGCGGTTAATTTAAGCGGTAAAGAATTAAAAAAATTAGGCTTTAATGATAGCGATCTATTTGAATTGTCTCAGTTAAAAGCAATGAAGCCCTCCAATGCAAAAAAAAGGCAGCTAAAATTTTGCGTTAAAGCCTTTTCTCAAAAAGATCTTAATCCTTTACGCACATATTTGTCTGATAAGCAATCGCAGATTTTAAAAATCAACCAAAATGAAAAATTTTTATCTAATTATTGCGATAAATTAATAGAATTTGGGGATGAGGAAATATCAGAGGTCTTAAGAAAAATCCCTAATCTCGATAGACAACATCTTAGAAATTTAGTAAGAAGCTATCAGAGTAAGCCAGAAAATAAGAAACTGCTTGCTAAAAAGAAAATTCTTGATTATTTAAGGGAAGAAAGCGGTGAATTTATCTGTTGATAATGGATAAATTATTAATGATGCCTGTGTTTATTTTTTTGTTGATGCTTTTTTTTAGTTGGTATGTAATCCTTTACCACCATCTCAATATTTTGAATTTCTCCATTACTAAATTTCAAGGAAATTTTCACTTTTTCATCCTTTTGAATAGATTTCTTAAGATTGAGAATCATCAAGTGAGATGATCCGGGCTCTAGGAGAGTGTAGCCGTTAGGGGTAATGGTAAATTTAGATTCTAGCCGCATTCTCATGACTCCATTATCATTTGAGTGAGAATGTAACTCAATTGCTTCTGATATATCTGACTCAGCTGATATCAAATCAATTTCAGTTGAACTGTGATTATGCATCATCATGTAAGCGGAAGTATTTTTTGAGGAGGCAGGAACTGCCAATACAAACGGGTCGATAATGTGTATATCGAAATCAGACCCAAAAGATGTTTGAGAAATAATTAAAACAAAAAGAAAGAAAAGCGGCTTTTTAAGTAGTTTCATGGATATAGTTTGGCATAAAAATCGATTGATCTGTGTAAAACAACTATGGAAAGCATATTTGACCTGGATTTCGGACAATTGAAATGAATATATAATTTTAATATTGCGCATAATATATATTATGTTAAATAATAATTCTATTTAAAACACATTTCTCTTGGAATAATCGGGCATATGTGAAATATTTACTACTCCGCTCAGATAGGCCTTATTGAGCAATCTGATACTGCGGTTAATTTTAGTCATTAAATTGGGGACCCTCATGAAGAAAATGTTTAAGCAAGCTGGTCAGGGTATGACCGAATACATAATAATTGTTGCGCTAATCGCTGTGGCAGCTATAGGTATCTATGGTTTTTTTGGAGATACGATACGTGGTCAGATGGGTGTTATGACTGAAGAATTGGCTGGCAAAGAAGCTGACAGGTCAGGGGTAAACACTGCCGCTACCGCTGCAAAAACAGAGGGATCTAAAGCTAAGTCTTTAGGTAACTACGAGAAATAATTGTCACGCAACTTAATCGGTGATTTTTAAGTGTCGGAAGCTACCGACGTTACGAAAAAAATCATAATCCGATCCGGATCAATGTCCTGCCCCCTCAAAAAACAGAAGGGGCAAGCCATCATCTTCATTTTACTAGTGACAGTCGCATCAGTATTTCTAAGTCTGTCGATGATAAATATGGGTATTGCTACTTCTGATAAGATGCAAATGCAAAATGCTGCGGATGCTACTGCCTATAGTATTTCTACTCTGGAGGCCAGAGATTTAAATTTTACTGCGTACACAAACAGGGCTATGGTTTCCAACGAAGTAGCTATGGGTCAAATGGTGGGCTTGATGTCGTGGGCCGCTATGGGTAACTCTACTCCTGGATTCTTGAATATGTATTTCTCGCCACTTTACCCGATACCCGTAGTTGGGCAAATTTTAGCTGGTGTAGTCAATGGTCTACGGGGGGTTTTTGGAACAATTAAAAACGCGATTGTTCGTCCTTTTACAAAAGTCGGATCAAAATTTATTCCATATTTTAACAAGGCATATAGCGTATCGCAGCGTTTTATGCATCTTGCAACATTGTACTTCAGCGGTATGACGCTATTCGATATAATTGACGCTAACGCCGATGACACCCAAATGTCGCTCTTTGGCTATTTGACACTAGCACGTCATATGAATACATACTATGGCGATTTAGACATAAGAAAGAAATACGATACGTTTGTAACATCATACAGACAGGATAACGATTGGAATAAAGCATCAAAATTCAACATACCACATTTGATTTCTGCGCCCCCCAGTAGCGATGCCCAAAAGGAAGGAATGTCGAGACTGGCTGCACTTATAAATTCATCTAGAGACCCTTTTAGCAAAAATAGAGATTGTAGTAATCACCCAGTTTTAAGTGGCATTTGCAACAAAAAAAATGGGGGGTGGGCCATTCCCCTCTTCCCTCCAATTTCTTTTCATCCTCCCGATGTAAGAATTAAAATTCCTCTTGTTGGAACTTTCTGTATTTTTTGTGTTGATATCGATTTTTCTTTGAATTTAGAGAGAAAAGGTGGATCGGATTTAAGATACACAACAAATAAAAAAAATGAACAGCACTACGTTTGGACTGCAGCAGATCTTACAGGGATGGCAGCTAAATTAAGCGCTAAAGTAATTATTGCGCAGGTAAAAATTCCATTACCTCAGATACGTGCAGATTTGCCTTTCGGTATAGGCGCGGCGCAAAGTGCAAAATTTCTCGATCAAATTAAGCCCTACCCTGCAGATAAAACACTTTGGCCTAAATCCATAGGGGGTAAGGTTGTAAAAAATGCATATGGAAACAGCCCGAGAATACTCCCAATTTCATGGGCTTGGCCTGCTCCTGCGCCCGGTGAAGGAAGCGCATCTTTTTCGGCATCAAGAAATAATATAAACCGAGGATACGGAGGATTGCCGAGGTATAATGATACCAAGAGAGGTGCTGATCCAATAAAAATAAGTAAAAATTTAAAATTTGGATTCGAAGCTCCCTATCTCTTAATTGCACTTGAAAAGAAAATGGATGACGTCAGTCAAGCTAACTCTACGGGCCGGTTTAAGCTATATCCCAATGCTGCTGCAGAAAAAATTACAGCGATAGGGAAATCAGAAGTTTATTTCTCAAGACCCAACGACCTCTTTTACTATTCTCGAGGTGATGGTGCAAAAGAATTAGCTAATGGCTTCAATCCTTATTGGGAGGCACGTTTAGTTGACACTAGTTACTTAGACAGAACTTCTGCTTTAGCAATACAACAAGGCCAGCCATGGCTTCCGAGTGATGTAACGTTAATTTTGACACAACTCCAAAAACTTTTAAGTTTTATAAGATGAGTAGTTATATGAACACACAACAAGGGCAATCGATGACAGAATTTATTGTGGCCGCGTCGTTTGTGCTTATTCCTCTATTTATAATAGTGCCAACTGTTGGAAAATATATAGACATGAAACAAGCCGCAATAAATTCCGCAAGATATGCTACTTGGGAATTTTCAGCACATTATGTCGACTTAAGAGATCAGCCAGCAGGTTTTTCAGCATTAAGCTCACGCCAGTTGCCACTGAAATCACATGCGCAAGTTGCAAATGAGGCTAAGCGTCGTTTTTATTCAAATACAAACGTAAAACTAGATACGCAAAAAGACAAGACTGGCTATAAGTCAGATGAAAAAAACCACTTATGGACTTATCATAATGGGTTACCAATGTACATTGGCGATGGTGTAATAGCAGGAAAGGGGTCATCCCCTACTCCCGATAAGTTAAAAATTCTGAATGGGCTCTTAGGTATTGTTGGTGCTGGCTTAAATTATATTTCATCTGCATTTAGTGCGCTAGGCATACCTGCAGGTTTCAACGCAATGAATCCTGATGGAAATATTTCAATAGATGGAAGATATTCGACATCAGTTAAATTACCGGTTGAGCCAGCACCAGAGTATATGACTTTAAAAGAAGATAGCAGAGCTCCCTTGTTTGGGAAAAAATTAGACTTAAAAATGCAAGCAAAATCTGGGCTTCTAACAGAGACTTGGGGTGCCGGCGGTAAATCACATACCATTTATCAAGCTGGTGGTTTAGTTCCAACAACCTTGATTGGCGCAGTCTTTAATAAGCCGCCGCTAAATACTCTTGTTACTATTGCAAGTACAGTATTACTCTCTCCCGAAATAGATGGAAGTAGCTTGAAATGGGGCTACCCTGTTTTCCCAAAAGCTGATCAAAAGGTAATGGATCAAGTTCCAGTTGGCGCAATCGACGGGGATACTCGTAAACTTGACTGTTCGGGGCAATATTGTGAGCAGTAATTTCATTAAGTTGATTCCAATATTAATATCTATCTCTCCCTTGATATCTTATGGAAGCAATTTTCCTGAGCCCCCAAAGTCCAATATTTATAGTGTTACGCAATCAACCACTTCCCTTGGTATAAATTTACAAATAAAAAAATTTGAGACGAATCTTTCGGCTGCTGAAATTCTAAAATTTTACAGAGATGTCTGGAAAGATGAATACTCTGAGACAGAGATGCCGCCATGGAGGATGATTGGTATCCGTCAATCGAATGAATATTGGAATGTTCAAATCCAAGACAAAATAGGTACTGGCTCCTGGGGCTACCTTAGCAAGAGTGATCTCCCGGAATTATTAGACAAGAAAACTTTTAAATTACCTTCAGGAAAAGGGTTTCCTATGATGAGTGGCAGTATTGTTCTAGACGATCAAGTTAGCAAGGACCCTGGTAGAGATGGTCGAGTGCTTCTTATAAAGAATAATTTTACACCAAAAACAAACCATAACTATTACCGAAATTACTTCACTCGTAAAGGCTGGGAGATCGTAATGGATCAAGAAGTGCAAGCGCGAGAAAGTGGCTTTGCTATTTATGCTCGTAAAGGTTCTAATACAATTACCCTTACAATTGGAAAATTAGATGGCTCAACTTCTATAGTTGCCAATGAAGTAAAAAGAGGTTTACTGAGATGAGAAGTTACCAAAAGGGACAATCAATGGTCGAATATGTAGTGATCATTGGAGCACTAAGCGCCGCTTTGATACTTCCTGGTTTGGGTTCTATTGGAATTATTCCAACCGATCAAGATTCTGTTCTTGAGGGGTTTTCGAACAAGCATAGGGGTCATGGCTTCGCTATTTCATTATCTGAAATGCCAGAGACTGACAGTCTTGCAGAGTTAGCAGCCTATTATGAGAGATTGGGTAAATATCCAGAATTGACACCACAACTAAAAGCTGGAAGTCAAAAGTTAGGAATGTTTTCCAACCGGTTGACTGAAATGGGAAATTTTGTAAAAAAGGTAAATCCAAATAAGATCAAGTTTCCCCCAAAAGTCTCTGGCGTACCATCACTACCCTCGTTTCCATGATATGCGATAAACTCAAGGAATAACTCAAATAAATATTTCATTAAGTCGAATTTTACAGAGAGGAATAAAATAGTGTCGGGTAAAAAAACCGTTTCACTTATGGCAATTGCATTAGCTCTGGGACTTATCGGTGCCGGGCTGGCAATGTTATACCTAAAAGCTCGAGAAGCTGATTTAATCGATGCATTAAAACCAAAAAGCGCGCCAATTTCTGTTGTTGTCGCTAGCAGAGATTTGTTGAAAGGAGATGTTCTCGACTCCTCAACACTTGCTGTCAGATCGATTCCTGAAGAATATGTCGATAATAATGCGATAAAACCTAATGAATTCGATAAATTTCAAGGTGAGAAAATCATACAAAATTTAAACAAGGGAAAGCCTTTATTGAGAAGTTATATAGCACGGGAATACCCGTTGGACTTTTCCGATACCATAACTCAGAAACGACGAGCCATGACAATCCAGATAGATGAAACTAATTCACAATCAGGATTGATGCGGCCAGGCAATAAAGTGGATATTTTTGTCAATCTACCACCAACAGCCAATGTAGGGACAAGCTCAAAAGGAAATCAAGTTATGCCTGTATTAGAGAATGTTGAGGTCTTAGCAACAGGCAGAGATACGGCTATAGATTATGAGGAAAAAGTTAGGCTCTTACGCGGGGGAAGACTAGCACAGCCTGATCAAAACTATACGACCATAACCCTTAATGTGACTCCGAAAGAAGGCGCCCTACTAACAATTGCTCAGGAGAAAGGTGAATTATTAGCTCTACTAAGAAACAGAAAAGATATGAGTGGATCTGGATTTACAAGAGTAGGAACAGATACGATTCAGGCTAATGCAACTGCTCTAGCAGCAGCAGCAGTAGCAAGAGAAAATGCTAAGCCTATCGGTTCGAAGTTAAGCATGGATAAGGATGGCAATGTTATTACTGCGGATGGAACCGTTCTGAGAGGCGCAAAACTCAACAAAGATGGAAAGTTGGTCCTTTCTGATGGCACCATAGTCGATCCTAAGGATGTCATTATTGGCGCTGACGGTAAAGTAATGACAAAAGATGGTAAAGCCTTAGCCGGTGTGAGTGCCTCAAAAGGCTTATCCGGTCTAAAAACAGACTCGAGCGGGAATGTTATTACAAAGGATGGAATTATCATTCCTGGTGCAAAACTAAATAAAGACGGTAAGCTCGTATTAGCAAATGGCGCCATCATTGATCCCAAAAATGTGACAATTGCGGCAGATGGGACCATGAGGACAAAAGATGGAAAATTAATTCTATCCGATGGGTCTATTGTTGATCCAAAAGATGTAACAATTAATGCAGATGGCACAGTAACAACTAAAGACGGAAGGGTTCTCAAAAAGCTTACGGCTGGGCGGATTGCTGGAGCTCTCACAACAGATGAGAATGGCAATATCGTTACAGCCAGTGGCGCTATCATAAAGGGAGCAACACTACAGGCTGATGGGAAACTCAAACTTGCAGACGGGACAATTGTCGATCCAAATCAAATAATCGTAAATGCTGATGGTTCAATCACCACAAAAGATGGAAAAGTTATAGACGGACTAGTCGCAGACACAAGCTCTGCTAGTGGTATTGGTTATGAAGTTGACTACATCGTTGGCGGCGTAAGCGAAGATGGTGTTGCAACCGTTAAAAAAGTTCCGGTAGTCGAATGATTGGAGTGATCATGAATACTAATAGAAAAGTCACGACATTTTTTATAATGTCTCTTTATGCGTCTTTCCTGATTTTCTCAGCATCAGCTATCGCAGATACTTACAAACTATATATCGGCGATATGAAGATGCTTCAGCTTGGAAAAATAAAGAGGGTTGCAGTTGGAAATGGCAAGCTTTTGAGCACGTCAATTCTCGATAATGGATCACTTCTCATTCTTGCAGAGGCTGTGGGTGATACAGAAATGAAGGTTTGGTTGGAAAATGGAGACCTAGTAACCCATCAGTTCTATATCACAAAAAATAACTCTAATAGAACGTCTGCCGAAGCCGCGTCAGCTCTCAGAAATATACCAGGAATAAATACTCGTAAAGTAGGCAAAAATATTGTTATTGAGGGCGTCACCAGCGAAGTGACATCAAAAATGATTGAAACGGTTGCTGCAAAATACAAAGACATCATAAACTTGACTGTTAAATTAAATTTAAATGATATTGTAAAGATGATTCAGGAACTGCCAAATTTAAAAGTTACTGTGAAAAAATTGGGCAACTTTGCCATTATCACCGGATCTGTTGACTCAAATGGAAAGAAAGCACTTGAGTCAATGAAAGCAATTTTTCCAGAAATCGTCGATCTCACATTAGAGAACAAAGTATTGATAGAGCCTATGGTGTATATGAATGTGCAAATTACAGAATTTAACACCAATGCTTTAGATAATTTAGGAATAAACTGGAGTAACAGTTTTTCAGGTCCTTCGGTAGGGGTTTACAAAGATTTCAGCCAAACTGGTGACACTACTGTGAGCTCTTTCTTCAACCAAACAGCCACTCCAGCCCTTAAGGGCACCGGTATTACTGCTGCCCAAACCGCCAACTATTTTGGAATTGCGACTTTAATAACATCCACCATCAATTTAGCTGTTTCAAATGGAGACGCTTTGATACTTGCTTCACCCACTCTAAGTGCAAAAAGTGGTGGGACAGCAAAATTCTTATCTGGAGGACAAGTGCCTGTACCAGTCCCTGGGCCAGATGGCGCTACAACCATTGAATATAAAGACTATGGTATCTCGCTTGATATCGAACCAAAAGCCGGGGTTACAGGAAATATCACCGCAAAAGTCCGGACTGAAGTAAGTTCGCTCGACCAAGCTGTTGCATTCAATAATACTCCCGGATTTAGGAATAGGTCTGCTGAAACTGAGGTTAACTTACGCGATGGCGAAACGTTAGTTATAAGCGGATTAGTTAATAGAGATATTGGCAATGATCTTTCGCAAATAAAATTTTTGGGTGACATACCTATCCTTGGTGAGCTATTCAAATCTACTAATTTTCGAAACAAACGAAGTGATTTAGTGATTTTTATAACACCATATATTTTTGATGCGAATAGTGAAGAAAATAAAAGCCAACTTAAAAAAGCCGCAGACTTGAGAAATGAATTTCTTAAAACTATAGATAAAGACTCGGAGATTTTAGATTAATGTTTGATGTAATCATTATAACCGATAAAGGAAAAACTACGAATCGTGTTCGCTGTAATATAAAACACTGCTCAATAGGCAAATCAAGAGATAATTTAGTGCCAATAAGGGGCTGGAGGATCGCACCTATCCATTGTCGCATAGAGATGACTGATAAAGGGATATATGTAGAAGACACAAGCGAAGGTATTGGCACTACGGTCAACGGTGAAAAGATAACTTATTATGGGCCATTAAGAAGCGCGGATACTATTGAAATTGGGAATTATGAATTTAAAGTTGGTCAATCATCTGGAGATGAAGTCCCTGATTCTCCCTCTCAAATTGGTGAGCAAGAGGATATCAGTGATAAACAATGGAGCGTTGAGACTTTCGTTGGTCAAGCAATTAAGGCTGATACCCCGGAGCAAAAAGAAGAAAGCCTAGGGAAGCAGAGACTTTATTTATGGCGAAATCGGATTCATCAAGAGGTTCTTCGCATGATGGATCTTCGTCGAACGGATGTCGGGGGAATGGATGAAGATGAACTAAGAATGAAAGTGCAGGAAATGATTAAGGAGGTTATGGAGAGTCTCGGCAGTCAATTGCCAGAAGATATCGATAAAGATCATCTCAGAGCTGAGGTATTAAATGAGGCAGTTGGGCTTGGTCCTCTTGAAGAGCTCTTGTCCGATGACGATGTAACCGAAATAATGGTAAATGCTTATGATGATATATATGTTGAGAAGAAAGGTAGATTGATTAATAGCAGCGTGGCATTTAGCTCCGACACGGCTGTGATGTCTGCTATAGAAAGAATCGTATCGCCACTTGGAAGAAGAATAGATGAGAGCTCCCCAATGGTTGATGCTCGATTAAAAGACGGATCACGTGTTAATGCTATCATTCCTCCTCTTGCCCTCAGGGGGCCCTGCCTAACAATCAGAAAATTTGCAAAATCTAAGCTCACGGATGAGGATTTGGTCGGATACGGCTCAATCAATCAAAAAATGGTAAAGCTTTTAAAAACCGCGGTTGAGCAAAGGATGAATATCGTAATTTCTGGTGGCACAGGCTCAGGAAAAACAACATTACTAAATATTCTTTCAAACTTTATTCCTGATAATGATCGAATAATCACGGTAGAGGATGCTGCTGAACTAAAACTCTCTCAGCCACATCTTGTGTCTCTTGAATCAAGACCGCCAAACTTAGAAGGTAAAGGTGCGATTCCAATAAGAGACTTAGTGAAAAACTGCCTCAGAATGAGACCTGATAGGATAGTTGTAGGAGAATGCAGAGGTGGTGAGGCTCTTGATATGCTTCAAGCAATGAATACGGGCCATGATGGTTCACTTACCACTGCACATGCTAATACTCCCCGAGATGTTATGTCCCGTCTCGAGGTAATGGTTATGATGTCTGGGATAGATCTTCCTGAAAGAGCGATACGAGAACAAATTTCATCGGCAGTTAATATTGTTGTACAGCAATCTCGTCTAGCTGATGGATCAAGAGTAGTAACACATATTTCTGAAATCACTGGAATGGAAGGCGATGTAATACAATTAAATGATATTTTTTTGTATAAACAGGAAGGCTTTGATAACGATGGCAAGGTAATTGGAGAATTTGTCTCAACGGGACAAGTCCCTACTTTTTATGAATCTCTTAGAGACAGAGGCATCCCAGTTGATATGAGTATATTTTCATGATGGAAAATCTCTTCAATAGTGCGTCATTTACTACAGAGGCATTATTCTGGATGTCAATTATTATTATTTTCTTCGCTACATTCATCGCAGGATTTTTATCGGTCATTAATGGACGAAAATTTTATGGCGAATATGAAGAAGTCTTTAAAGACACAGCGACTACAAATATGGAAGATATGTTTTTATTTTTCGACCCCCAAAGACTTTTCATGTTTAATGTCATTGCACTAATAATAATACCAACGATTACATTCATCTTATTTGGCAGCATTTCGGCTTTAGTTGTTTTTTTTATACTTCTGGTGGGGCCTTTTCAGATTTACAAAGGCATGCGAAAGCGTAGATTGAAAGCATTTGAGAGACAGTTGCCTGAGGCTCTTACAATGGTTTCAGGTAGTCTTGCAGCGGGAGCTAGCTTAAATATGGCAATGGAAGCATTAATTAAAGACCAGCCTGCCCCTTTATCCCAAGAATTTATGTTGTTTATAAGGGAGCAAAGAATTGGTGTTGAATTTGAACATTCTTTAAGAGAAATGGAGCGTAGACTACCAATACCAGATTTTATAATGTTTACTGCAGCATTAAGAATCTCACGTGAGATTGGTGGTAATCTTGGCGAAACACTTGATACTCTCGCTGAGACTTTAAGAAGAAAAGCAACAATGGAAGGGAAAATTGAGTCTCTTACAGCACAAGGGAGAATGCAAGGATATGTTATGACTGCATTGCCAATTTTTCTTGGAATAATTCTTTATTTTTTAGAACCAGAGGCCATGGGAATGCTTTTTACGACTCCAGCTGGATGGGGCACCGTAACTTTAATATTTGTCATGGAAGTAATCGGATATGTTTTCATTAAAAAAGTAACCAACATAAATGTGTAAATAATGGAAATAGTGTACTTAACCGCAATCATTCTATTTGGATCAAGTGTCTTTTTTTGGGTCTTATTCTTTAACTCGATAAATGTTGCTGTAGAGGAAGGCGATAGAGAGTACATGGATCCTTTACCGCCGATGCTTAAAATTATTTGGCCTCTTGTTATTTTAATAACAAATACAATATTACCACTTTACTCGAATAGTTACTTAGATAAATTAGAAAAAAAGCTCCAGAACACTGGGGTTAGTTATATATTGGATGCTGAGCAATTTGTAGCAATTCGGTATGTAGCGTCCATCATAACTTTGGTTCTTGGGAGCGTAGTAATTCTATCCCTTCAAGCGGATCACAGTGTCCTAATTTTGATAGCCGCTAGTTTTTTAGGCTTTATGTTCCCCTTAGTATGGTTATCGGATGCCAGAAAAAGAAGGGAGATCGCAGTTATCAGAACTTTACCTGTTTATCTTGATTTCATAACAATGGCAGTTGAAGCTGGTCTGAATTTATCTGGTGCTTTACAGCAAGCAATGAAAAAAGGGCCCGATGGAGCTCTTAAGATTGAATTTAGCATTTTAATGCGCGATTTGAGATCCGGCGTCACAAGGGGCGATGCTTTACAACGTATGTCTGATAGATTGAATATTCCTGATGTAACAAGTTTTGTAAATTCAATGATTCAAGCTGAGAGAATGGGCGCTAGTATGGCAAAAACACTAAGACTCCAATCTGAACAAAGGAGAAATGAGCGCTTTCAGAGAGCAGAAAAACAAGCCATGCAGGCTCCAGTGAAACTTATCTTCCCTCTTATAGTGTTTATATTTCCAGTAACTTTTATGATCTTAGCTTTTCCAATAGTCATGAAATTTCTTAATCAGTAAATATGATTCTTGGTAGGCTTACTTTTTATAATACTCTTGGGGAGGAGCTTGCCACACTAAATACGATCGAGCGGACCGAAACTATATTTGATCGAATGAGGGGCCTTCTAGGCAAGAAATATCTTGATGATGAATCAGGTCTATGGATCGTACCATGCAATGCTATACATACTTTTGGAATGAAATTTCCAATTGATTTAATTTACTTTGATAAAAATTTGAAAATAATAGGATTAAAAAATTCAATAAATTCAAAACGATTTTCAATGCTAGTAAAAGCGAAATCTGTATTAGAAATAAGGGAGCATATGTTAAATGAACTTAATATCAAAAAAAGTTGTTATGCAAAATGGAACCCATATAGTTAATATTTTTATTCTTACCGGTATTATCCTACTCCTTTCAGGCTGTGATTCAAATCTAATCGTAAAAGATTCTAATGTTGAAAATAATCTTATCATTGATAGGCAAAAAGCAGCTAAAGCCTATACGGAAAAAAATTATAAAAAGGCGCTACCAATGTATGAGAATCTTATCAAGAAAATACCAAATGATGCCCTACTCTGGCACAGATTAGGAAATATCCATGCTAGAGAAAATAGACCGAACCAGGCAATTTTAGCTTATCGAAAAGCAGTAAGCTTTGAACCGAAACTCTCAGTTGCTTGGCATAATATGGGTATTCTTGAACTCAGACAGGCAGCAAATAGCTTTACCCAAATGCTACAAACAATCCAAACAAATGACCCGTTGCAACCGAGAGCATTAAAATTTTCAGAGGGCATAATCGAATTGCTTAATAATGATGGGGCATCAAATTAAAAATAAAAGCTTATAAAAGAAATGAAAAAAAAAGTTATCCTTCAGCAAGGCCAAGCAATGGTGGAAACATTAATAATCCTATTTGTAACATTCTTATTACTATTAGGCATTATCCAATTTGCTTTAATTTATAATGCCAAAACAACACTTAATTACGCCACTTTTGAGGGCGCTAGGGCTGGGGCTTTAAATTATGGTGATAAGCAAGCTATAGAATTTGCAATTGCTAGGGGTTTATCGCCATTATATACATCGGTGAAGAAATCTGATGGAAGGCTAAAGCGAGTCATAAAGGTTCAATCTGCTAGAGATAGGGCCTATGAAGAGCTGAAACAAGGCGAATTTGCATGCATAGAACGAATTAACCCTCCATCTTCGGCATTTACCAATAGTGGCCATGGAGTGCCAGACCCGACGGGTCTATTTCCAGGGGAAAGGCTGATACCAAATGATCATCTTCTCTATAGATCGGCAATAGCCAAGAATGGGCTATCCGTACAAGATGCAAATCTTTTAAAAATTAGGGTAACTTATTGCTACCCAATGTATGTTCCAATTATATCTACAACGATTAAACGATTGATGGGTCTAGAAAAAGACTCGGTGTCAAGGGTAGCGGTCGGTCAATCTGAGGGAAGTCCAACTTATGATACCCTTGTACCAAAGGGAAGCTTTCACAAAAACTGCTACAGTAAGGGTAGGTTCCCGATAGTTTCCCAAGCAGTTATTAGGATGCAAACACCGGTTAGAAATGATGCAACACGGCCATTCTCGAAAAATTGTGATTAGATAAGCTTTGCTTTGATACTTTTAATGATATAAGGAATTTTAAGTGGCTAATTTTTCTTTTGAATATTTTCATGTTACGAATCCTGGCCTTATAAGAGACAATAATGAAGATAGTATTTTTGTAGACGACAAAAGTCATATTGCCATATTGGCTGATGGAGTTGGTGGTCATGAAAGCGGCGAAATAGCCAGTTCCGAGGCTGTATCGCACCTAAATAAAGTACTGAGTGAGATTAAGAATGCAATAGAGTCGCCAGAGGACTTTAATTGGACTTTACTCAAAAATGTTCTTAGGGAGGGAATTATTGAATGTCATAGGAAGGTAAAAAAATTGGCTCAAGAAAATCCTGAAAGCCAAGGAATGGGTACTACATTAGTTTTTAGTTTTTTCGTAAGCAATTATATTTTTTATGGCCATGTTGGTGATTCGAGACTATATCGCTACAAAGATAAAAAATTAACTCAACTGACTAAAGATCATAGTCTCTATCAACAGATGGTAGATGAGAGGCAGTTGTATTCGGATGAGGAGATAAACAATGTGCCAAAAAATATAATTACTCAGGCTATTGGTATAACCGATCATATTAGTCCAGATTTATCTTATGAGGCATTAACAGACAAAGAAATATATTTACTATGCTCAGATGGCCTCAGTGATATGGTTAGTGATGATGAAATTCAAGAATTAATTTCTTCAAAAAAAGATTTGGGTGACTTAGGGGAAAAACTACTTGAGTCTGCTCTATCAGCTGGTGGTAAAGATAATGTATCTATAATACTAATTCAGCCGAATAAGAGTAGCGCAAGAAAAAATTGGATTAACTTTTTCAAGGACTAGTGCTAAATTTTTCTCACTTTCTCTAAAAATATATTTCTATCGTTTGAATCATCAATATGAGATGCTAAATTTTCCAATAAGATATCTTGACTTGAAAAATTCTTTAGTTCTTTTTCTATGAGATTTTTAGCAAGAGGTCCTATATAAAATGCGAATGCTTTTGTAATCACCGCTAAATCATCTTCAGTGAAAAATTGTGAAATTGACATTGAGCTTATTGCGCTTTGTTCATTGCTCTTTTCTGCAGTTTCTTCTCTTTCTTTGCTCTTACGAGCTTTTCTGAGAAATTCAATTTTTTCATTTTGATCTGGAATATTTTCTGCTAGGTTATTTATTAGTTCATCTACAGAGTGACTTACACCGGAAGATCGCTTTATTATGATACTTGCCATAGGGCCGACATACGAGGCTAACCCTTGCTCAAGTTCATTAAGAAGCTGGTCAGACCAAGTAGGGTCAATAGGGATATCTTGATCTTCGATTAGAGGTCGCGCTGAAATGACTGTCTCTGATAGTGACTGAGCTGCCCCACCGATCGATTCTAATTTCGAGTTATTATTCTGATAATCTTCGATTGCCTTTAGGAATACATCAGCATCATCGAAACGATTATCAGGATCTTTACTAAGAACAATTCTAATTATGTCTTGTAAGTCCTTATTTATATTCGTTTTATCTAAAAAAACTTCATCTAAAAAAGACTCTATTTCTTTTGTGTAAAGTTCCTCGGTTGATGGTTTTTTGCCGCTAAGTATTTCTAGTAAAACCATTCCAGTGCTATAGAGATCTGCCCTTAAATCTACAGATTTTCCTCTTAAGCCCTCGGGACTCATATAGCTCGGTGTTCCGACCATATTGCCAGCAACAGTCAAGTCTGATTCTTTTATATGCGCAACGCCAAAATCTGCTAGCTTTACACCACCATTATCGAGAAGAATAATGTTTGCAGGTTTAATATCTCTATGGATTACATCATATTTATGCGCCAAAGAAAGTGCCTTTAATATTTCAACCATAATATGAAGGGCTTCATTTTCAGTGAAATTATGGCCAGATCCTAAAAAAAATTTTAATTCTTCACCCTGAACATACTCCATAACTATAAAGTCTTGTCCCTTCTCATTCCCCAATTCATATACAGCTACAATATTTGGATGCATACAACGCGCTGCGGCCTGAGCCTCTCTCCTGAACCTCTCTCTGAAGGCCTTTCCTTCTTTACTTTCCATTAAATGTGGATGCAAGACTTTTATAGCTACAATTCTATTAATATCTGGATCATGGGCTTGGTAAACTACACCCATAGCCCCCCTGCCAAGGACAGTTTTTATCTCATATTTTCCTAAAAAGCTTGGATCTTCTGACATATCCCTAATCACCCAACATTTTCATAGCATTAACTAAACTTCTCTGCATTCTATTAAAAGAACGAGCCATCGTGGACATTTCGTCCTTACCATTAATTGTTAGTTCGGGTAGGTCCAAGGTGCCCATGCTTACCTCATCCGCATGCTTGGCCATGCTAGTTACCGGTTTAATAACAAAACGATAAAAAAGAATATTAAATGCCATTCCTATCAAGATAAATACACCGAGTAGAATAACCATGAATATCATGAATTCTTGCTCCGCTCGCTCTGCTGAGAGTACTTTGGGCACAGAAACTACTTGCGCACCAATTGGCTCACTTTTAGCGATTTTAATCGGCCGGCTAAGGTAAAGCATGGGTCCATTTGGAGTTTCTCTCTCTCCTATCCACTCTTCTGCTTCAGAATTAAGACGAAACCACTCTATTATATCAGCCTCCCAACCTGTAGCCTTGTCTATCGGATTAATAGGATTCAGGGCTGCTTCCCTATATACGAAATTAGGATACTTTTTTTGGAGATTCTTGATGTACTGTGATGCGGCATAAGCGGGGCCTGATTGTACAATATACTCATCAGAATCCACTTTATCTAACAAGGGTCTTATCTCTTGAACTGTGTAATTCCTTATCGCTAGAGCGCTTTCCATTATAACAGATGCAGTTCCCAGAACCTCTTCTCTGGCATTTTTCGTTAAAACATCATAAGAAATGAATCCGGCGATTATAATTCCGAAAATACTAGTTATAATGAGCACCAAATTAAATTTAAGTCTTAAGCTCATCTTTATGACCTCATCTAAAATCGAATTAAAAAAAATTTCAATTCTAAGGATATTTCTTGCATGTATTATACTAATACCGCTTCTTTCTATTGTCTCAATCAGTGTTATATATGATCACCTATCAAGCATTGACCAAAATATTTTCTCCTTATGTACTGACAAAGATTCTTTTAAATTTCAAAATTGTGCTAACCAGACTCTGTACAATTATTTCGCCGATTCACAATGGATAGCAAGGCAGTTCATTCTATATCAATTTATATCTCTTTTTATAACCATGATCGCATGCTACAAAAAGATATCTTCTCCATTGTTTCAATCCTTGATAATTGGACTAATTACCTCTGGAGTTCTTATGTATATTTTTACTCCTGGCAGACTAATTGCATTTTCAACAATTTATGGCTGTCTCCTGGGAGGGCTTTTTGCTAAATCTCGTCTTAAAAAAAATAGTTCAAATCCTTAAATGCCTTATTATCTTTTTTACCTCTATCTCCCCTTTTCTCATATTGGCTTCTATATCATTTAGATTTATTGATTCAGAAACACCGGCTGCCCAATTAACAATCACCGAAATACTGGCATAGCAAATACCTAATTCTAAAGCAAGACTCGCCTCAGGCATACCTGTCATTCCAACTATATCGCAACCATCTTGACTTAATTTCTTTATCTCCGCCTTACTTTCGAGTCTTGGGCCTTGGGTTGCGCCATATGTGCCACCATATATTATCGGTACACCTGATGCTTCAGCGGCATTTCCAACTTTCTTCATTAAGTCATCACAATAAGGCTCTGTAAAGTCGATATAACTATTGATTTTTTTCCCCTTTCTGGGATAGGTATGATTGCGATTGTATGTGTAATCAATAATTTGGTCAGGCAAACAAATTCTTCCGGGTAGCATTTTTCTATTTATTCCTCCAACCGAATTAATACTTATGATATTTGAAATATTTAGTTGTTTTAATGCCCATATATTTGCCCGATAATTAATTTCATGAGGAAGAAGTTGATGATCAGCTCCATGTCTTTTCAAAAAAACAGCACTGAGACCGTCTATTTTTCCAAAAATTAGTGGCGTCGAAGTAAGGCCGAAAGGAGTCTCAACTGTCCGTTCATATTCTCTCTCAAAAAAATTGGCATTGTCGGCAGCTGTACCTAAAATAAACCCCAAGCTAATCATAGCCACCTTCTTTTTCACAAATATTTTTGGCTAAACTCACTGCCTCTTTCCATCGATTACTAGTTCTTAAGTTTTCAATTTTTATTGAATTTTTCATATATATTTTTTTATAGCCAGAATCTGGTCGATTCTTTTTATCTTTTATGGAATTGGTTACTTCAATGGCTGCCTTATTATCATTACAAATTAAAATCACATCACAACCAGCTTCGAGTGCAGATTGTGATCTCTCAACTAAATTACCCATGCCATTAGCTGCATGCATACTCAAGTCATCACTAAAAATTAGACCTCTAAAGTCTAATTTATTTCGGAGCTGCTCTATTAACCAATATTTAGAAAAAGAAGCTAATTCTTTATCACAATTCTCATAAATGACATGAGCCGCCATTATGCCTTCGATCTCAAACTTTATAAGATCTTTGAAAACACTTATATCTTCAGAAAAGATATCATCCTTTAATCGCTTATCTACAGGCAATTTAAAATGAGAATCCTCACAAACTGCTCCATGGCCAGGAAAATGCTTTCCTACGCTAATCATTCCTGCTTCGCGAGCGCCTAAAACCCAGCCTCTAGCTAAATTTGAGACAATATCCTTTGTTTTTCCAAAAGATCTATCGCCAATTACTCGCGATACTCCAAAATTTATGTCTAAAACCGGCGCAAAACTAAAATCAACCCCAATGCAAATTAACTCAGATGCCATAAGCCAAGATAATTCTCTTGATATCTTTATTGCGGCCTGTAAATCATAATTACAGCTCTCATAAATTAAGCCAGGGGCTGGAAGTTTTGTAAAATTAAATTTAAATCTTTGAACTCTCCCTCCCTCTTGATCAATACAGATTACCAATCTGGGAGTTTTAAGTCTTGAAATATCGGAAATCAAAGTACATATTTGTTTATATGTCTGATAATTTCTCTCAAAAAGGATTACTCCACCAACAAGTGGATCCTTCAAAAGTTTTTTTTCCTCATCACTCAAGTGGTACCCTGCTATTCCAACAAATAATGGGCTATTCATTGTTGGCCGCCAGATTAATTGATGATTGATACATGAGTACCAGCTTTTATTAAATCAAATAATTCTAACAAGTCACTATTTTGCATCCGAATACATCCATGTGATTGAGGGCTTCCCATTCGCTCTTCATCAGGTGTTCCATGGATGTATATATACCGACTTAAAGAGTCGTAGTTTCCGCCTCTATTGAACCCACTCTCAAGGCCAGTCAACCAGAGAATACGAGTCAAAATCCAATCTCTCTCTGGGAACTTTTGAGCTAAAGAGGTCGAGTAAACCAAATTTAATGGACGACGACCAACAAATACTCTATTGATAGGCTCACCCTCACCAATTTTTATTTTTATTTTATGATCGCCAAGTGGCGTACATCCCGATCCCTTTTCTTGACCAGTGCCATTTTTTGAGGAAGATATAGAAAATGAATAAGACTCTTTATAATTATTAAAGACATAAAGTTTTTGTTCGGAAATAATTATCTTTATACTGATATTTTCATTTTTATCGTTCATTTTAAATTTTTGTTTAACTCAAAAAAGGCGAGTGATTCAACATGTGCTGTATGTGGAAACATATCCATTACTCCCACTTTTTTTAATTTATATCCATATATTTTTGTTAAAATCTTTGCATCTTCCGCCAAAGTTTTCGGATAACAAGAAATATATAGTATTTTTTCCACTCCAAGTAGAGACAAACATTTCAGAATACTCGAGGCTCCACTTCGAGGGGGATCAATAAGAGCTTTATTAAATGCGCCTAAATTAAGGTGAAAAATATTATGTTTATAAAGATCTACTTTTTTAAATTTAATATTGTTAATTTGATTATTTTTCGCATTTAAGATAGCCCTATCAATCAAGCCTTCGTCTCCTTCGAGACCATATACAAAACTTGCGTGTTTTGCTAAAGCTAGAGAGAAATTACCCATACCACAAAAAAGATCTAAAATTCTATCATTCTGCTCAGGCCTAAGTAAATCTACCGCTCTTGTAACCATCTTTCTATTTATTTGACTATTAATTTGAGTAAAATCTCCGGGCAAAAAATTTAACTTTAAAGTTTGATTTGGTAATTCATAGTATAAATCAACCTCTCTGTCTAACGGCTGTATAGTTTTTGGGCCACCAGTCTGAATATAGGGAAAAATTTGATGGTTTTTCCCAAAATCAATCAAGAGTTTCTTATCTGTCACATTAAGTTCCTTTAACACTCGAAAAACCAAAACGCATTTCAAATCATCCATAATTACCTCGATTTGAGGTATTTTGTCTCTTATGCTTAATTCTTTAATAGTTTCACTCAAATTGTTTAAAAGTTTTCCAACTGAGGGATGTAAAATATGGCACATATCAACATCCGCTATAAAGCTACTTTGACGCTCCCGAAAACCCACTAAGACTTTATTTTTCTTTTGTACCCATTTTACTCCTAGGCGAGCCTTACGACGATAACCCCAGGTATTTTCATTTGTTATCGGAGGCAAAATAGTCTCGGGCTCTAAATATGCCACATTTCGTAATTCATCTAGTAAAATTTTTTGTTTTGAGAGGATTTGAGATTCGGGACTCAAGTGCTGGAGATTGCAACCACCACAATTTTTATAAAAATTACATTGAGGGACTACTCTTTTGGGTGAAGAATGGATTACATCAGTGATTAAGCCCTCATCATAATCATCCCTTTTCCTAGTATATTTAAAAAAAATTTTTTCGCCAGGAAGGCCGCCATGAATATACGTTATTTTGCTATTTATTTTCGCAATCCCCCTGCAATCACTCGAAAGAGATTCAATATATGCTTCATGTTTTATATTGGATACAGCAAATTTTCTTTTGCGTCGACTCATTAGTTTTGTGCTTTATTCGAGAGTACATCAATCATAATGATGTAAAAATTCCCGTAGAAATATACCGATCTCCCCGATCACATATAATTGACACTATGAGTGAATTTTCTACCTGCTCATTTAATTTTAAACTTGCTGCAACATTGCAACCAGCTGAGGGGCCACAAAATATCCCTTCCTTTGATGCCAAAAGTTTAGCCATGCTTTCTGCTTCAGATTGGTCGATGTCAATTTCACTATCTACAACGGATACATCAAAAATTTTCGGTAAATAATTTTTTGGCCATCTTTTTATGCCTGGAATGCTCGAACCAATATCTGGCTTTACACCAATGACTTGGATCTTTTTATTCTTTTCTTTTAAATATCTACCTACCCCAGTAATCGTCCCAGTAGTTCCCATGGAAGCAATAAAATGGGAAACTTTTCCCTTTGTCTCTTGCCAGATTTCAGGGCCAGTTGTCTCGTAATGTGCAAGGGCATTATCAGAATTATCAAATTGATTAATCAAGAAACCATCACCAGACTTTTCCATTAATGAAGCGAGATCTCTCGCTCCCTCCATATCTTTCTTTTTATCCGTTGTAATTATTTCTGCTCCATAAGCAAGCATCGAATGCATTCTTTCCTTACTCAAGCCGTCAGGCATTACTAGGATTAATTTATATCCCTTCATTGCAGCAACCATTGCTAAGGCAATGCCGGTATTGCCACTGGTTGCTTCGATCAATGTATCGCCTGGCTTTATATCGCCTCTTTTCTCTGCTTTTTCTAGCATTGACAAGGCAGCTCGATCCTTAATTGAGCCTGCAGGATTATTGCCCTCAAGTTTGACTAAGATAATATTACTTGAATTACCAGGTAAATTCTTCAGCTTTACTAATGGCGTGTTTCCAATTAAATCTTTAATATTTTTATAGCTCATGGAAAGCTCGTTTTTAAGTTAGAGGTTAACTTTCAATTTTACTTTACTTGTATTTTATTTTTCATATCGGAAACTGCCTTCTCAAGGCCATCGAAAATTGCTCTTGAAATTATAGAATGCCCAATATTAAATTCTACTATTCCATTAATTTCCGCAATAAATTTTACATTATGATAATCTAATCCATGCCCTGCGTTTACTTGTAATTCATGCTCTATACCAAAATTCACCGCTTCTGAAATTCCTAGCAATTCATTTTTAATCATTTGACTATTGGTAGCATTTGCAAAATGACCAGTATGAATCTCAATAACTGGAACTCCTATTTTTGCAGCGGCTTCAATTTGCTTTTTATTAGCATCGATAAATAAAGACACTCTAATACCGGATTCTTTTAATTCCTGGCAAAAATCCCTTAAGTAATCGATTTGGTTTACTACATCAAGACCACCCTCAGTTGTAAGCTCCTCTCTTTTTTCTGGGACAAGGCAGCAATCACTTGGCTTTACTTTTTTTGCTATTGAAAGCATCTCTGAAGTTGCTGCCATCTCTAAATTCATTCGCGTCTGAAGAGTATCTATCATATAAGATACATCTCTCTCTTGAATGTGACGCCTATCTTCCCTCAGATGCAAAGTTATAGAGTCTGCCCCAGCATGCTCAGCCATCAATGCGGCTTGTATTGGCTCTGGATAACGAGTACCTCTTGCTTGTCTTAAAGTAGCCACATGATCTATATTAACGCCCAGTAACCTCTCGTAATTCTCTACTTTTTTTTCCATAACACTCTTTCCAATAAACTTTAGTTTTTTGCTTGATATATCTCTCTAAAAAGCTCACGACTTTTTATTGTCCTACCTCCAAGATGATAAGCTATAGCCTTCCTCATGAGAATAAGCGCTTGATGCCTTTGTCTATCATTATCAAATTTCCCTCTCGCCAAAGCTAACAATGATGCGCCATCGATCATTTTATTATTTTTAAGTTTTGATGTTGGCCCTGAATCCATCTCATAATAATATTCTTTCAAGGGGTTGATAGCCACTCTATCCTGGTCTAAGGATAATTGCATCCCTAGACCTAATTCTTCAAGCAATCCCACCTCAAAACGCCTCAGAGACTCCTGTAGTTTGTTTTTTTTATTTTTTGCCTCTAGAAGGTCCTGCATACATGCGGAATAAATTGGAAATAATTGATTATGACTTTCGCCTTTATCAGTTAATTTCAAAAGGATTTCATTAATATAAAGACCACAAAAGATAGACTGGCCTTGTAGTTTTTTTACCGGCGATGCTGCTTCCAATGCAGAAATAGTAGGTAGATCTCCTCTTCCCCGCCATGCTATCAATATAGGTGAGAACTGCTGAAGGAGTCCTAATTTCAATGATTTTTTATTAATCACCCCCTTTGCTAATAACGAGATTCTTCCATAATCCTTTGTAAGGCAATCTACAATTAAACTTGTTTCTCTAAAACGCCGGCTATGAATTACATAAGCAGGCTGAAGTTTAAAAATGTTCATTTTTCGTCAGAATAACCCAATTTTTTAATAAACTCTTCATTGCTAGACCAACTTTTTCGTATTTTTATCCATACATCAAGATGTATTTTTGAATCAAAAAAAATTGACATTTGTTTTCTTGCTGCTGTAGCAACCTCTTTCAGAGAATCTCCTTTCGGTCCAATAATGATTCTTCTTTGGCTTTCCTTTTCGACCCATATAAGCGCACTAATAATAATTCTTTCTTTCGTCTCTTTAAAATTTTCAATTTCAACAGAAACTGAGTAAGGAAGCTCCTGATTATATCTGCGAAAAACTTGCTCTCGAAGGAACTCCGCAGCAAAAAAATTACTTGATTTATCGCTAAGTTGATCTTTTGGAAATATTAAGAAGCCTTTCTTCATATTCTTTTTAACAATGTTATTGAGGGTGGTAATGCCTACTTTTCGAGATGCAGAAATTGGCACTACATCAAGGAATGAATATTTCTTTGAAACTTCTGATATGAATGGAAGAAGCTTTTCTTTTGGATCAACAGTATCGGTTTTATTAATAGCCAGGACACAAGGTACTTTATTCTTTGATATTAATCGTAAAGCTTTTTCATCCTCCTCATTCCAGATTAATGCGTGGCATACAAAAATAATTAAATCAATTCCCTCAAGAGAAGCAATTGCTACCTTGTTTAAATATTTATTTAATGCCTTTTGACCCCTTTGATGTATGCCAGGTGTGTCAATGAAAACTATCTGAGAATCACTAGTAGTTTTTACACCCAGAATTCGATGCCTGGTTGTTTGTGGCTTATGAGATGTAATTACGAATTTCTGCCCTAAAAGACAATTAAGTAAGGTTGATTTACCAACATTAGGCCTACCAATTATAGCAGTGTAGCCAGAGAATACTTTTGAAGAATCAGAAGTTTTCACTCAATTTAGTTCCTTCCAAGTATTTTATAAAAGCTTGGGCGGCTGCTTGTTCGGCTTTTCGACGACTCCCCCCTTCCCCCTTAGAGACCCAATCAATGCTTTTCACACTACATTCCACATAAAAATCTTGTTTGTGACCTTCCCCTGTAATCTCGATTACTTTATAACCTGGCAGTGAAAGCCCTTTTTTTTGAAGAATCTCTTGCAATTGCGTCTTTGGATCTTTTTGTTGAAGAATAAGATCTGGGCTCGATAATTTTTTTTGGAATAGCACACTTATGAGCGCTCTTGCGGATTCCATACCACCATCTAGGTAGACCGCCCCTATTATTGCTTCGACTGTATCTGCAATAATTGAGTCTCTATTTTGACCTCCACTTTTTAACTCTCCCTGACCTAGAGAAATCACATCATTTAATTTAAGATCTCTACCAATTTCAGCTAACGAGTCTTTTTTTACCAGAAATGACCTCATACGACTCAGTTGGCCCTCATTTAATTCATCAGGCTTCTGATACAAGAGATCAGCTATCTGAAAGCCTAGGATCGCATCTCCCAGGAACTCCATTCTTTCATTATTCCTTGGGCCCACACTTCTATGCGTAATAGCCTGGTTTAATAAATCAATATCATTGAAGTTATAACCAAGAGATTTTTGAAGTTGATCTATCATTTTTTATGGAGATAACAGTTAATTATTGTATTAAATTTCCAATTCTAGACCATGCGATAATACCAGGACGCTCCCAATCAAGACTAAACCAAATAAAAAACGCCTTACCAACTAAATTTTTCTCTGGCACAAGCCCCCAACATCGCCCGTCATTACTATCATCACGATTGTCTCCGACCATTAGATAATGCCCATCCGGTATCTTAATTTCTCTTGAATCAATAAATTTACATGATGCACTTAAATTTGGAGTCATTGGATTTATTAATACCGAATGTTCTATGCCTTTTAAGTCTTCAATACCTTCAATAGATCCTAATGCTCTCATACCAGATCCCTCGGGAATATATCTCTGAAAAGATTTTATTTTCATTGGCTCTTTATTGATATAGAGAATTTTATTTTTATAACTCACTGAGTCGCCTGGTAAGCCAACAACCCTTTTTATATAGTCTAATTTTTCATCTTTTGGCCAACGAAAAACAACGATATCGCCCCTTTCAGGGTTATTTAAACTAAAAATTTTTCTTTTTGTAACAGGCATACGAATGCCATATGTATATTTATTGACTAATATAAAATCACCAATCAAAAGGTTAGGCATCATTGATCCAGATGGAATACGAAAGGGCTCTATTAAAAACGCTCGCAATAAAAGAACTACTAAAAAAATAGGGAAAAATGATTTTGCAAAATCCACATAGTATGGAAGGTCGGAACTCTTTTTATGCTTACCTTTTATGATTACATACAAAAGCCAAACTACTCCGCTCACGATAGTTCCGACAGCCAAGGCTTGCTCTATTCCGAATTGACTAATAACCCATATTAAGAGCCCAAAAAAACCTATCAAAACGAGAGGCTGTAAACTTTTTTCCATGTACTTTTCCTTATTTATCTTTTGCGACCTGCAAAACAGCGAGAAAAGCCTCTTGCGGAATTTCAACTCTTCCAACTTGCTTCATTCTCTTCTTTCCTGCTTTCTGCTTCTCAAGTAATTTTCTTTTTCTAGTTGCATCGCCACCATAACACTTTGCTGTAACATTTTTCCGTAAGGCTTTTACCGTTGATCTAGCTATTACTTTACTACCAATTACAGCTTGAATTGCAACTTCGAACATCTGTCTTGGTATTATTTCTCTCATTTTATCAGTTAACTCTCGGCCTCTTTTCTCGGCTTGATCTCGATGCACAATAACTGAAAGAGCATCAACTTGCTCTCCATTAATCAATATATCTAATTTTATGAGAGAATTTGATTGAAAGTCTTTCAACTCATACTCAAGAGAAGCATAGCCCCTGCTCACTGATTTTAAACGATCAAAAAAGTCAAGAACAACCTCATTCATGGGTAAGAGATAGGTAACTTGAACTTGCCCTCCAAGGTATTGAATATTTTTTTGAATGCCTCGTTTTTCGGTACATAATGAAAGAACATTTCCTAAATAATTCTGGGGCACCAGAATGTTAGCTTCAATAATTGGTTCCTTTATGCATTGAAACTTATTAGGCTCTGGTAGAGCCGATGGATTATCTATAGTAATAATAGATCCATTATTTAATTCTACTTTATAAACAACTGTTGGCGCTGTCGTAATTAGATCTAACTTATATTCACGCTCAAGTCTCTCTTGAACAATTTCTAAGTGAAGCATACCTAGAAACCCACACCGGAACCCAAACCCTAATGCTTGGGATGTCTCTGGCTCAAATTGTAACGCAGCATCATTAAGTTTTAATTTATTTAGCGCGTCCCGAAAATTTTCATAGTCATCAGAGCTGATAGGATAAAGACCTGCGAATACCCTTGGTCGCATTTCTTGAAATCCTGGTAAAGGATCATCAGCTTTATTGTTTTCTAAAGTAATAGTATCTCCAACAGGAGCTCCATCAAGATCCTTTATTCCCGCTATCACAAACCCAACTTCCCCCGGACCCAATGACTCCCTTTTATTCATTTTTGGAGAAAATACTCCAACTTGCTCAACTTGATATGTTCGTTTTAAAGACATTACATGCATTTTGTCTTTTGCCTTTATTTCTCCGTTCATGACTCTTATTAAGGAAATCACTCCAACATAAGGATCGAACCATGAATCTATAATTAATGCCTGAAGTGGTTTTTTCAAATCCCCAGTAGGTGATGGAATTTTTTCAATAAGAGAGTCAAGTAAATCTGTGATCCCTAAACCGGTCTTTGCACTTACATGGATAGCATCTTTTGCATCAAGTCCAATTATTTCTTCAATTTCTTTTATAACTCGATCCACATCTGCCGAAGGAAGATCTATCTTATTTAAGACGGATATAACTTCTATACCTTGCTCAATTGCCGTATAACAATTTGCCACACTTTGAGCCTCAACTCCTTGCGCTGCATCGACAACTAATAAAGCTCCCTCGCATGCAGCAAGAGATCTAGAAACTTCATATGAGAAATCAACATGGCCAGGAGTATCAATGAAATTCAATTGATACATTTTTCCATCCTTTGCGGTATATTCTAAGTTCACAGATTGAGCTTTTATCGTAATACCTCTCTCACGCTCAATGTCCATAGAATCTAAGACTTGATTCTCCATCTCTCTCTCACTTAATCCTCCACATGTCTGAATGAACCTATCAGCAATAGTAGATTTTCCATGATCAATATGGGCAATAATTGAAAAATTACGAATATGAGTGAGGTTTGTCATTTATTTCCAAATCGCATGTTAAAAAAAGAGCCCCTTATCTTAGAGGGGCTATTTTAAGGAACCTTACTAAATTAGTATAACGGATTGACAGGAGGGCCGAAATATTTTTGAATCGATATGGGATCAATTTTTCCCTGAAGCACACTCTCGCCGTTTAATTCTACAACAGGTATAAATTTTCCATATTTACGGAAAGCATGGATATCTGTGTCGATATCGACCCAATTGATTTCTTCAAAGATAGAGGGCCAATGAGCCTGGAAGAGTCTTGCAAGTGATTCACATAAATCGCAATTTTCTCTTAGGTACACATTAATTGCTTTTTTGCTCATTTTTTAAAGGCAATAAACAAAGGCTTATCATATCTAAGAATCAAAACAGCCACCGATTTTTTTTCCTTTGAATTTTGCAAAAGGTTAGATAAATGCTCTGCATTTCTTACAATTATTTGATCAAACATTTTTACAACATCTCCCTTCCTAAAACCTGCTCTTTTACCAGCTCCAGATGATACTTGGGTAATTAGAGCTCCCCCATTGCTTAGGCCGCTTCTTTTCCTGGATGCTTTAGTCATATCTGAGATTTTTAATCCTAGCTTTTCTGCAAGACTAGGTTGAGTGCTGTTAGCTTTCTTATCAACGGATACAGTTTTCTTATTTGGAAGTTTTGCTATGGTAATAAAAAATTTTTTCTTTTTACCAGATCTTAAAATCTCTAATTGAGCTTTTTCCTCAACTCTAGTGGCACCAACAATCGGGGGAAGCTCACTAGAATTAAATATTTTTAATCCATTAAACTTTACGATGATATCTCCAGCTTTTAGTCCAATCTTAGCTGCAGGGCTATCCGGAAGTACTTGGGCAACTAACGCACCCATTGGCTGATCTAACCCAAAAGACTCTGCTAAATCTCGATTGACATCTTGTATCAAGACTCCAAGATAGCCCCTAGAGACTTTACCATTCTCTTTTATCTGTTGGGCTACGTTTATCGCAAGCTCGATGGGGATTGCGAATGAGAGCCCCATAAATCCACCTGTCCTGCTATAAATTTGGGAATTTATGCCAATAACCTCTCCCCTCATATTGAAAAGAGGTCCGCCAGAGTTCCCAGGATTAATTGCTACATCAGTTTGTATAAAAGACACATAATTCTCGCTAGGGAGATTTCTCCCCTTGGCAGAAACGATACCTGCAGTCACAGAATGATCAAAACCAAATGGGGATCCAATAGCAAGAACCCACTCTCCTACCTTCAATAAATTACTTTTTCCTATTTTTACTTTTGGCAAATTCTTTGCATTTATTTTTATAACTGCTATGTCGCTCTCTTTGTCGCTCCCAATTATCTTTGCATTGAAAGATCTTTTGTCACTAAGTCTGACCTCTATCCTATCTGCACCGAAAACAACATGATGATTTGTCAGAATGAATCCATCGTCAGAAATAATAAAACCAGATCCCAATGATTGCGATCGATTTTCTGGTGAATTTGGCATACGTTCATTAAAAAATTTGTTGAAAAGCTCATCAAAAGGAGCTGATCCTGAGCCATCCGGGAAATCGAATTGCTCCCTGAGTCCTCTATAATTAGCATTTTTCAATTGCTTCGTACTTATGTTAACCACAGCGGCACTATTGGCAGAAGCAAGGTCTGCGAAATTTGGCAAATTATTTGCGTGTAAACTTGAGCTAAAAAGAAGTATTAAAAGATAATATATATGTATTATTGTTTTATGCATCGTTTTTTTACCACGTCTTCGATTAAAAAATTTTCCCATGTTTATTTATAAATCACTCAATAAAGTTTCATTTCTAACTCTAACAATTTTTACAGAATCCCCAATTTCCTTATTTCTTGAATTAAGAATTATTTTTGTAACCTTAAATCCTATAATTGTTCCGGCTATGCAGAATGAGATACTCAATACATCTTCACTTAAAAAAATAAAGATATTAAGATTTCCCAAAAAGGAACCAAAAATTGCCCCAAAGAGAAGACCCAGAAGTGGAATAACATACAAAACAATAGATGAAAACCTTAAAAAGCTTTCATCAATACCTATAACAATTTCTGACCCAACGGTTGGTACTGATTGCATGTTATTTTTTGGTAGTTTCAATTTTCTATCAGAGCGTTTGGAGAAAAATTTTCCTATTAATGAGGTCCCACATCCAGATTGAACTTCGCATGAATTACAGCCGATTTTCTCATCGGTGATTATTAACAAATAATCTTCCTTAACTTCCACTACTTTTGCAGACTGCTCTATCATTTTTATGTTTGATTCTATGTTATTGAAGAATTAATTTTTTTGTTTTACATTGAGTCTCTTTACGCCAGGGTCACTTTTAAAACCAAAAGCGTCTGACTTTTTTTGATCACTAAATTCGAGAAATATCCAGCGATTGCTCTCAAGTTTTTTTAATCCGTCGTTAGCAATGGGTTTCTTTTCACCAAGTGCCACTGCCATAACATCTACAGATGGAGCCGATAGCTTTGGGGTCATAACAAAAGTCTCAACGGTAAGAGATTCAATTTTCGATTCGATTAAAAAAGGTGCTATTGTGAGCGCTATCGCAGCAACTGACGCAGCCAATGCCGTTCCGAAAAAGAGATATGATTTATTGAGTCGATACTTGTTCTTTTTGAAAGGTAGTGGCTGGCCCTCGATGGCATTATTGATTTTATCTAAAAGATCCGTGGTATTAGTTTTGATTTCATAATTATTTTTCAAATTTGAGCTGATAAAAGTCAGACGTTGCAGGTAATTTTTAAGTTCATCATCTTTCGATAACAGCCCAAGAATGTCTAATTGATCTGATTTCGATAACTCTCCATCCAGAAAAGCAGATAATTTTTCACGTTTTGAATCTTCAGAAATTTTATTCATTTTTATTGCCTCAAAAGCGGATTCAACTTTTTATCAAGTGCCTCTCTTGCTCTAAAAATCCTAGATCTCACGGTACCGACTGGACAATCCATTACCTCTGCGATTTCTTCATAACTAAGCCCTTCAAATTCTCTCAAACTAATTGCAGCTTTCAGATCCTCTGGCAAACCCTCTAATGCGTCTTTAAGCACTCTGGCTAGCTCATCGAGCATAGCCAAATTCTCGGGTGTATCCTGCTCCTTTAGCCTGAATCCTATCTCACTCTGTTCAGCTACTTCTGCTTCTACATCTTCCCTAGGCGGCCTTCTAGCTGCAGCTGCAATATGATTTTTTGCAGTATTTATTGCGACTCTATATAGCCAAGTGTAAAAAGCACTCTCTCCTCTGAAATTTGGCAAAGCATTATAAGCTTTAATAAAGGCCTCTTGCGTTACATCTAAAACCTCTGCCTGATCTCTTATATAACGTGCTACCAAATTAGCCACTTTTTTTTGATATTTGCGCACTAATTCATCAAAAGCTTTCTTATCTCCTTTTTTTACTCGATCTACAAGAGCCTGGTCAGTTAATTTATCTGAAACCACAAAAAAGTACCCCAGTCCGGTTGCATGGCGCTAACAACCTGTTCTCATAGACAATGACTCCATAAACAAGTTCACAGAAATTTATAATAATTTTTAATTTCATAAAATTGTAAGATCGATCGAAGTAAATCATGGATTTCAGTATTAGTTTCCTATTATAGTAACGGTTTAGGATACTTTAACATTCTAGGCTTCTTAATGCCTTAGCCAAAAAATTTTTAATGCACGGACAAAAATTATCGACAATATATGAAAATACCGCAAAACAAATATTTTGATGTTTTGATTCTGGGAAGCGGGGCTGCTGGACTCAGTATGGCGCTGCGCTTTCCCAGTGAAATTAAGTGCGCAATAGTGTCTAAAAGAGATCTTTCAGAGGGTAATACCCTATACGCGCAGGGTGGAATTTCGGCAGTTTTTGACCCATCTGACTCTTTAGAAAATCATGTTTCAGACACAATCAAAGCTGGTGCAGGTTTGTGTGAAGAGAAGGTTGTCAGGGAAGTTGTGAAGAATGGACCTAACAGCATCAGATGGCTTCAGTCGCATGGGATGCAATTTACCCAGGATAAGAAAGAAACAGATATCAACCTCCACCTTACCCGGGAGGGTGGGCACAGTTACAGACGAGTTGTTCATGCGGCAGATGCAACAGGGAAAGTTTTAGAGAATACACTTGTTAAACAGGTTTCATCAAAAAAAAATGTTAAAATCTTTGAAGATCATATAGCCGTTGATTTAATAGTTAACGAAAAATCTACAGAGGATAAACACTGCCAAGGAGCATACCTGTTAGATCTTAAAAGTGATTCTATATTTACAATTGGCGCGAAATGTGTGGTTATAGCAACTGGTGGTGCAAGTAAGGCATACCTTTTTACCAGCAATCCAGATGTGGCGACTGGAGATGGAATAGCGATGGCGTGGAGGGCTGGTTGTCGAGCCGGAAATATGGAATTCATTCAGTTCCACCCTACTTGCCTTTACCATCCAAAGGCAAAATCATTTTTAATTAGTGAGGCTGTTCGGGGAGAGGGAGCACATTTACTGTTACCGGATGGTAATCGGTTCATGGATCAGTATGACGATAGAGCGGAACTCGCCCCCAGGGACATTGTAGCCCGAGCAATTGACTATGAGATGAAACGATTAGGTAGTGATAATTTGTACCTAGATATTAGTCATAAATCTGAAATTTTCATAGAAAAGCATTTCCCTAATATTCATAAAAAATGTCTTCAATTAGGTTTTGATATGCGCAAAGAACCACTGCCAATCGTCCCGGCAGCGCACTATACATGCGGGGGAGTTCTAGTTGATAATCATGGCGAAAGTGACATTCCTGGACTTTATGTGGTCGGGGAAGCAGCTTATACAGGGCTACATGGAGCAAATCGAATGGCCAGTAATTCCCTACTAGAGTGTTTAGTATACAGCGACTTAGCGGCAAAGCATATTATTCAGAATTTAAGTAATCGTTTTTTACCAAAGAATCTTCCTTCATGGGATGACAGCAGGGTCACAGATTCTGATGAGGAGGTAGTAGTCTCGCATAATTGGGATGAATTGAGACGATTAATGTGGGATTATGTTGGCATTGTAAGAAGCAATAAGCGATTAGCGAGGGCCAAAAATAGAATTAATCTTTTAAGAAACGAGATTCAAGAATATTATGGTAATTTTCATATCTCAAATGATTCAATAGAATTAAGAAATTTAGTCGAAGTGGCTGATTTAATCGTGCAATCGGCTCAACAGAGACAAGAAAGTAGAGGATTGCATTACAATATAGACTTTCCTGATGTCAACAAAGATAAAGCACAACCAACAATCCTTATACCAAAAAATTATGTAAGTAAGGTTTAAATGCTATAAGTCTATTTTTGCATTTGAGAACAATTTACAAAAATTTTTATTTGTACTGTTTATTACTTCAGATAAGTTGATGCTTTTTACTTCGGCAATAGCTGAGGCTACATGCCCCAATAATGCTGGGCTATTGGGCTTGCCTCTATGTGGGACCGGGGCCAAATAAGGCGAGTCTGTTTCTATCAACAAACGATCCATAGGAACTCGCTTAGCTACATCTCTTAAATTTTGAGCGTTTTTAAAAGTAACTATGCCAGAAAAAGAAATATAAAAACCCATATCAAGAGCAGCTTCGGCCATCTCCCAAGATTCCGTAAAACAATGCATTACACCACCAATATCTGATGCCCTTTCTTGCTCTAAGATATCAATCGTGTCTTCTCTTGCATCTCTGGTATGAACGATTAATGGTTTACCGCTTTTTTTCGCAGCTTCAATATGCGCACAAAAACTCTTTTTTTGCCAATCTATACTATCCTCCGACTTAAAGTAGTCAAGTCCTGTCTCACCTATTGCTACGTTTCTTTCATGACTTGCTAACATTACGAGTTCGTCAACTTTGACTTCATGTCTATTTTTATCGCAAGGATGAACGCCTACAGATATTGATATATTTGAATGATGCTCGACTAACTCTAACATTGAATGATAAGAATCTAAATCTACAGACACACAGAGCATATGTGATATTCCTTGAGCAGAAATAGTCTCTAATAGTTTTGAAAAGCTATTTTCATAGATTTGTAAATCGATTAAATCTAGATGGCAATGTGAGTCTATGAGCATTATACAATTACCTATTTATATTTTATGTTTTTACAAAACGCGTAAGGTTCAACCAATCAATAAAGATTTTCTCTAAAATCATTTCAGTATTCAGATTAAAATTTATTTGCTTTTTTAGTAGGCATAAGGAATCTAAATAATTAAATAGGCCTTGTATATCTATATCGCAACATAAAGCTAAAAGTTCATCTTTTGAACTGTAAAAAAACAATCTTAAGGGATTTTCAGTATTTTTTAATCTTATAAAATCAGAGATTATTCTCATCATATCCTCAAGTAATTGTTCTATTTCCATTTTTGCGTATGGCCTCAAGGCCTCAATGGGATTAATCTTTCTTTTCTTAAGTAGCACGAAAGTCTTTATTAGCTCTTTGCTTACTCTTAGCCTCTCTAAATTATCAGGTTTAATTGCCTTGAGTGGTGCTCCGCCACTCAAAGAAAGTAAATTTTCAGTGTCTATGTCGCTCTCGAGATTTGTTAATTGATTTTGCATCCAAGGTTCAGCTATTGAATCATTCACATAACTGAAATTATATTTTTGACATCGACTTAGAATCGTTAATGGAAGCAAATGAGGTTTTGATGAAATTAAGAAAAAAATACAAGATGAGGTCGGTTCCTCTAAAGTTTTTAATAGCGCATTTAAGCCAGACTTATTTAATTGATCCATAGAATTTATAACAAAAATTCTTCTTCCGTTTTTTTGAGGTTTTAGGGTCGTCTTATTGATGAGCTTTCTTATGGCGTCAACCCTAATAACTTTCTCGTCAACCTCTGGCTGTAGCCAAAAAATATCAGGATGAGAAAAATTATCACAAAGTCTACATTGCTCGCATTGTAGGCATGGTTGTTGTTTTATGTCACTAGCGTCGCATACCAAAGCACAGGACATTCTATTGGCAAAAGAAATTTTTCCTAGACCGCTCGGCCCCGAGAGAAGAATTGCATGAGAGAGTCTATTATATCTTCTTGAGTTTAAGAAATTTTCCCAATGATCTGAATGCCAGGGGTAGACCTCGATTTTACTTACCTGAGTTTTCATGTATGAACCTTGTCATTATTTTATTAATATCTTCTTGGACGCTTTTCAATTCCCGGGAAGAGTCAATCAACTGTATTCTATCTGGATGAGATAATGCTAAATCAAGATATCCTTCCCTAATTTTATTAAAAAAAATTTTATTTTCACTCTCAAATCGATCTAAAGCTTGCCTGCTTTTTATTCGACTCATTCCCTGGTCCACTGGCAAATCTAATAATATCGTAAGATCTGGATCTAAAGATCCCTCCAACCAATCGAAAAGTTGTTTTATTCTCTCTTTTTTGATTCCTCTACCTGCGCCCTGATATGCATACGACGCATCAATAAAACGGTCACATACTACCCATTTACCACTTTCAATTGCTGGTAGGATTTTTTTTTCTAAATGCTCAGCTCTTGACGAAAACATTAATAATAATTCTGCGTCAGTAGACATTCCATTTTTTCTTTTATCTAAAAGAATTTCTCTAACTTCCTCACCAAGTTTCGTACCACCCGGTTCTCTTGTTTGAATGAATGGTATTTCAGCTTTCTCAATTATCGAAACAATCTCTGAAATACAGGTAGTCTTACCCGCGCCCTCAATTCCCTCAATTGTTATAAATTTACCTGTCATTTTTTTAATTGATATTTCTTTACCGCTTTATTATGTTGCTCAAGCGTTTCTGAGAAAAAATGAGATCCATCTCCTTTTGATACAAAAAATAATTCTTTACCCTCTCGTGGATTAACTGCCGCATCGAGTGCGGCACGTCCAGGCATGCATATAGGCGTTGGAGTTAAGCCTTTATGAACATAGGTGTTAAATGGGGTATCCTCACGAAGGTCTTTTCGGCGAATGTTTCCCTTATATTTATCTCCCATTCCGTATATTACTGTTGGGTCTGTTTGTAATTTCATATTAAGACTTAAACGTCTTGAGAAAACACCAGATATGATATCTCTCTCTGATGCTAACGAAGTTTCTTTTTCTATGATTGAGGCTAGAATCAGAGCTTCATTCTTATTTTTCAACAAGACATTTTTCTTATTTCGATTAGCCCATGCTAAATCTAGCTGTGTCTGCATTTTCTTGTATGCCCTTTTCAAAATATCAATATCTCTTGTTTTGCGAGGAAAGAAATATGTATCAGGGAAAAACCTTCCCTCTGGCTTGATACCTGAATAACCCAGCATATTCATTATTTCTTTATTACTCAAATTTTTTAAATCATTTCTGATCATCGGATTTTTTCCAATCAAATTCATTATTTGCTTGAAATTCCACCCCTCAGGAAAAGTTATAGAGTAAGAGATAACTTTACCGCTAACTATGGATTCAAAAAATGCGATGGGAGTCAGCCCTGAGAATAGATTGTATTCACCAGCTTGAATCTTTCTATCTAGATTATTAATACGAGCATACCATTTAAAATAACTAATCTTAGAGATAATTTTTTTCTTTTCTAGTTTTTTTACTAAATGTTTTAACGAGTCGCCAGAATTGATATTTAAGGTCATACCATTTTCCGGTAGTGACATAGGATTTTGTAAAAAATTTTGATAATCTGACCAAAGCCAGCCTATCGCGATAATAGAACAAAATATAAGAAGACCAAAAAGACGGCTTATCAAAAACATCCAGTTAAAGTAAAACAATTTTTTTGCGCCTCTCTTATTAAATGCTTACTTTCTGGAGAAAGTTTACATATATGTTCATTAATACTTTTAATTTTTCTAATGCCTAATAATGAATTCGTAAGAAAGAGGCTATCAGAATCGAAAATTTGTTTCACATCGATGTCACAAATTGATAAATCAAAATTATTTTTATTAATAAAATCGATGAAATATTGCCGCACCACCCCAGCGACACCACAATCACTTAATCTAGGAGTATAGAATTTTTTATTTTTTTCTATAAAGATATTGCTGCATGTTCCCTCAATAATAAGGCCCTCTGTGTCACACATTAATCCCTCATTAATTCCATCTTTTAATTCTCTGCGTGCTAGGACTTGCTCTAAACGATTTAAGTGTTTAATTCCCGCCAAGGCAGGCTGTCTAGATAAGCGTAAACTACAAATCTGAGTCCTGAGATCTTCTTGATTGTTGTAAATATCTTGTTCAGGCCAAGGATAACGTTTCAAATATCGGTTTGTTCTGATATTTGGTGGTCGCGAATATCCAATATCTCCATCACCGCTACTTAAAACTATTTTAAGCACTGCTTTTGATTGACCTTTTATCAACTCCAGTGCCTCATCTAACAATGCTTTCGAATCAAATTTATCAAGGCCCAATATCTCACAGCCCATTGTCAATCTACTTAAATGATAATCCCATAGACAAGGAACACCATCGAGAACCGCGATAGTCTCAAAAACTCCATCTCCATAATGAAATGCTCTATCTTGAAAAAGATCCGAATTACAATGATATCCATTTAACAATAGCTTTTCAGCCATATTCGATCGAACTCTTAAGTAAAATATTTAATCTGAAAAACGACGAAAGACAAGCGTTCCATTTGTACCTCCAAAACCGAAGGAATTTGATATAGCCACATCGAATTTTTTCTCTCTTGCTGTATGTGGGACATAATCAAGATCACAATCTTCACTTGGATCATCTAAGTTAATGGTTGGTGGCATAATTTGATCACGCAGCGATAGGACTGTAAAAAGTGCCTCTGCTCCACCAGCAGCTCCAAGCATATGGCCAGTCATCGATTTTGTTGAGCTTACTGAAAGTTTGTAGGCATGATCATGAAAAGCCCTCTTCACAGCCTGAGTTTCAGCCAGGTCGCCTGCTGGGGTTGATGTTCCATGAGCATTTATATAACCAACACTTTCTGGGTTGATTTCAGCATCCTCCAACGCTTGGAGCATGCACTCAGCGGCACCCTCGCCATTCGGTGATGGAGAAGTCATATGAAACGCATCTGAGTTCATGGCAGATCCAGCAAGCTCCGCATAAATTTTAGCGCCTCGTTTCTTAGCATGTTCAAGCTCTTCGAGCATTAAAATGCCAGCACCGTCGCTTAGCACAAATCCATCCCTATCCTTATCCCATGGCCTACTTGCTGCCTGAGGATTATCGTTACGGGTAGATAGCGCCCTAGCTGCAGCAAATCCTCCCAAGCCAGTAGGTGAAGTAGCCATCTCAGCTCCGCCTGCTACCATCGCGTCAACTGTACCGTACTGAATCATACGCATTGCATCCCCAATATTATGGGCACCTGTACTGCAAGCCGAGACTATTGAGATATTAGGACCTCTCAGTCCGTGCATAATAGATAAATTACCAGCGACCATGTTGATAATATTAGCGGGAACAAAAAAAGGAGATATTTTTCTGGGGCCTGCATTCAAATAGTTACCATACCCGGTTTCAATGCCTGTCACCCCACCGATACCCGAGCCTATCGCAACTCCTATCCTTCGAGCATTTTCATCGGTAACCTCAAAGCCGCTATCTTCGATCGCCTGAACACCAGCTGCTATTCCATAATGAATAAAAGCATCCATTTTTCTCGATTCTTTTTTTGTGATGTATTTTTCAACATCAAAACCATAAATAGGCCCACCGAACCTAACACTGAAAGGTTCGATGTCAAAGTGAGTAATCGGTTGTATCCCACTTTTTCCAGAAATTATATTTTCCCAGCCTGTACTTACATCTTGGCCAACTGGGGCCACTAAGCCAAGACCGGTAATTACTACCCTTCTTTCAGATTTGGACATCAAGGACTTCCTAACCAGACGATCTGATTTTTTGAATCAATAAACTTGGACCAATAACCTCTAGCTTACTCACAGATAAGTTATAACTAAATCTGTAAATTAAACTTAACTATTGGCGTTGATGTAATCAATAGCTTGCTGAACTGTCGTTATCTTTTCAGCCTCCTCATCGGGAATTTCAGTCTCAAATTCCTCCTCAAGGGCCATAACTAGTTCAACGGTATCCAGAGAATCAGCACCAAGATCGTCAACAAACGATGCCTGATTAGTAACCTCTTCCTCTTTCACGCTGAGTTGTTCAACAACGATCTTTTTTACACGTTCTTCAATAGCACTCATCTCAATATTTTCCTCCGGGTGTTCGTGAACCTTTTGTTACACGAGAACGCCGTATTGTATGCGTAAATTGTCCAGCTTCAAAGAACTTTGAGCAGTAGCCGTCAATTATAATTTTTATTTAAAAACAATAATTTACAGATTATTCTTCAAGCCATGTACATACCGCCATTAACATGAATAGTCTCACCGGTTATGTAACTGGCGGAATCAGATGCTAAGAAAGCCACTGCAGAAGCAATTTCTGATGTCGAACCAAGCCTACCTAAAGGTATCGACGATAGCAGCCTTTCTCTCTGTAATTCCGGTAAATCATTCGTCATATCAGTATCAATAAAGCCAGGCGCTACACAATTTACTGTTATTCCTCTTGAGCCAACTTCTTGTGCAAGCGATTTTGTAAATCCAATCATTCCTGCTTTCGCTGCGGCATAATTAGTTTGGCCGGCATTACCGGTCAAACCAACTATTGAAGATATATTAATTATTCTGCCACCTCTATTCTTTATCATTGGTCTAAGAAATACAGAGATTACCCTATGAATTGATGATAAATTCGTATTTATCACCGAATCCCAATCCTCAGTTTTCATTCTTAAAGATAAGTTGTCTCTAGTAATTCCTGCATTGTTTACAAGAATGTCTATTGTTCCGTATTTATCACTGATAGCCTCTTTAAATTTTTCAACTGAATCATCACTCCCGATATCAAGCTCAAAACCCTTACCGCTGAATCCTTTCTCTTCGAATCTTTTTGTAATAGAGACTGCTCCATTAATAGAAGTGGCGGTACCAATGATTGTCATACCACTTTCTCCTAAACAATCAGCAATAGCGCTACCAATACCTCTACTAGCGCCAGTGATTACTGCTATTTTATTTTCAGACATTTGTAAGCTCCAGAGCATTATTTAAAGAATCAAAATCATTTACCGAAAAAGCCTGTATATTTTTATCGATTCGCCTACAAAGATTACTCAAAACTTTACCAGGCCCAAACTCAAAAAAAAGTTTGATACCATCATCTGATATCTTTTTTATGGTTTGTGACCATAAAACGGGGCTATTTAATTGCCTTTTCAAAATGTTTCTTATTTCTTTATTGTCTTTTATACTTTTAGCATTAACATTATGTAAGATATCAATGTTGGGGGTAGAAAAACAAATTTTCTGAAGCTTGCTGTCTATCTCTGTTGCAGCCTCATTCATCAAAGAACAGTGAGATGGAACACTAACATCCAACAAAATAGCACGCTTAGCTCCAGATTCTTTTGAAAGATCAATTGCTCTTTTTACCGCATCGACATTTCCCGCAATAACAACCTGACCGGGAGAATTAAAATTAACCGCCTCTACTACTTGTGCTTGTGATGCATCTTCGCATATCCTCTTTACCTCAAAATCGGTCAGTCCAAGAATCGCCGCCATTGCGCCATCTCCCTCTGGAACTGCTTTTTGCATAAGTTTTCCACGAAAAGATACCAGCTCTACCGCATCTTTAAAATTGATCGAACCTGCCGCAACCAAAGCTGAATATTCCCCTAAACTATGGCCGGCCATTATCTCTGGTATGGCTCCTCCCTCTTTTAACCAAATACGCCAAATTGAAATACTAGCGGCTAGCATAATAGGTTGTGTATTGATCGTAATATTTAAATCCCGCTCAGGGCCGAGTTGGCTTAAGGACCATAGGTCTAGATTTACAATTTCTGACGCCTCATTGAAGGTTTCTTTTACCTGAGGAAATTTTTCCGAAAGATCGGAAAGCATGCCTAACGATTGTGATCCTTGCCCAGGATAGATTATTGCAAAATTACTCATGATTTATCTCAAAATTTTAATAACACCGAGCCCCAGGTGAAGCCGCCGCCAAAGGCTTCCAACAAAAGAACTTCTTGCTTCTTTATGCGTCCATCTCTCACGGCCGTATCCAATGCTAAAGGAACTGAGGCCGCAGAAGTATTTCCATGTTGATCGACTGTGACTACGACTCTATTCATACTCATACTCAATTTTTTTGCCGTAGCATTTATTATCCGGATATTAGCCTGATGTGGAACTAGCCAGTCTACTTGACTTTTTTCCATTCCATTAGCATCAAGTGTTTCATCAACAATACGGCCAAGGGTATTTACCGCGACCTTAAAGACTTCATTTCCACGCATTTGGATAAATCTAGACATACTTCCATCAGTTTCATTTAAATTAGCTGCTAAGCTTCCAGGTGCGTGTAACAGACTTTCAAAAGAACCATCAGCATGTAAATGTGATGATAAGATACCTGGTTCATCCGACGGCTCAAGTATGATCGCTCCGGCTCCATCGCCGAATAAAACGCATGTATCTCTATCGGTCCAATCTACTAATCTTGATATCGTTTCTGCACCAATAACTAAAGCACACTTATGAGTACCTGATTTTATAAATTTCTCTGCTGTTGCAAGGCCGTATATAAAGCCAGTACATACAGCCTGAATATCAAATGCGGTGCAACCCTGAATGCCAAGCCTAGCCTGCAGGAGGCATGCTGTGCTCGGGAAAATTTTATCTGGGCTTGTGGTGGCAAGTATTATAAGGTCTATATCTGATGGCTTCTTCCCTGCCGCCTCCAACGCATTCAATGTCGCTCGTTCTGCTAAATCGCAAGTAGTTTCACCTTTTCCCACAATATGTCGCTTCTCGATTCCAGTTCGCTCCTTAATCCATTGATCGCTTGTATCTACCATTTTCTCTAAATCGAAATTAGTAACAACATTTTCCGGAAGAAAGCTTCCTGTTCCTGTTATTTGGGCATAGGTCATCTCGAACCCACCCCTCTACTTACCTGTGTACTTACTTTTTCTGCAATTCGATTAGCAATATCTGCGATAACCTCCTTTTTAGCCATCCTTAAAGCGTTTTCGAAAGAGGTTGAATCAGCATTACCATGGCTTTTAACTACAATACCTTGCAAGCCAAGTAAACACGCCCCATTGTACCTACGTGGATCGATTTTTTGACGCAAACCCTTCAATAGTGGTAGGGCAAAGATTGCTGTTATCTTAGAAAAAATATTTTTATTAAATTCAGCACGCAAAAATGAGCTAATCATTTTTGCCAAGCCTTCACTTGTTTTAAGTGAGACATTTCCTACAAATCCATCGCAAATAACGACATCAAGATTTTCTTTTAAATAAATATCGTCACCTTCAATGTAACCACAATAATTTAAATCGCTTTCCTCAAGAAACTTATCAGCTCGCTTCACTTCATCTATGCCTTTATTGTCTTCTTCGCCTACATTCAAAAGACCAATATTTGGTCTCTTTATATTATCTAAAGCCACAACAAGCTCAGACCCCATCACAGCAAACTGAAAAAGATGCTCAGCCGTAGAATTAAGGTTGGCGCCCAAGTCTAGCATCCAGGTTCGACCGTCAATAGCAGGAATAGCTGTACAGATTGCAGGACGATCTATCTGAGGCATAGTTTTTAAAACAAACCGAGCTGTAGCCATCAAGGCGCCTGTGTTTCCCGCACTAACGCATGCGTCTGCCAAACCGCTTTTTACTAAATTAATAGCAACACGCATCGAAGAATCCTTTTTTTGCCTTAGCGCGCTCGCTGGAGCCTCATCCATTTCTACTTTTTGAGACGCATGAACAATCTCTATTCGATTACGAACTGATTTATTTTTAAGAATTGCCTCGATTTTAATTTCATCGCCGACAAGAATTATTTTTGAATCAGCATTATTCGTTAAAAAGCTTTCTGCGGCAGGAACTACTACGGAGGGCCCTATGTCACCGCCCATAGAATCTAAAGCTAAGGTAATAATATTTTTCACGCTAAGGAGATCTTAACTCGATATCAAAGATTAGATAAAAAAGTAATTTTGCTACTTTTCAATTACCTTTCGGCCGCGATAAAAACCATCGGGGCTGACACGATGTCTCAAGTGTGTTTCTCCTGAAGTCGGGTCGATGGTCAATGCCTCGGTCTTAAGACCGTCATGTGCTCGACGCATGCCGCGCTTGGAAGGAGTTTTACGATTTTTCTGCACTGCCATAGTTGGCCTCCTGAAAACTTTTATATTACTTATTTTTTACGTTTCATTTTTGCCAAAATGGCAAATGGACTTTCTTTTTTTACGAGTGAATCTTTCACTTTTAAATCTCTTAAGCTTACTGCACAATCCTCTTCCTCATGCTTTGGCGCGGATGGTATAGCTAATATTAGCTCATCTTCTATGATATCCATAGGCGCAATCCAATCACTATTCATAAGCAAAGGATCATACTTTTCAGGCAACGAGTCTGATTCCTTGGCCGTTTTTATCGGAGAGAGGCAAAAGGTTAATTCAATAGAAAAGTCCAAATCCTCCATACATCTTTGACACTTTAACTTGAGTTTTGTAGAGACGTTACCACTTATAACTAATCTTTTCTCACTATCTTGGCCAAAGCTTAAACTGTATGCAGCGCTTAAATCTGTTTTTGCGAGTAAAGGAGCTAGTCTAGGCATGCTTTCTAATACCACAGTACCCGAAAATAACTCAGAGCGCTCACACAAGCTTTTGAGCTCTGCTTGCTGTAAAAGCTTTGACATCATAATTGTATAATTTTATGAAAAATAGATAAATTTAGCAATATGCTGTATTTTCAAGAATCGTCAGTTAAAAGCAAATAATTATTATCTTGTCTTGCTATCCATCGATCTTAACCACCAACAACTGCCAACAGTACGCCGGCAGCTACAGCCGAACCAATCACACCAGCTACATTGGGGCCCATTGCATGCATCAATAGAAAATTATGATGATTTGACTCTAAGCCAACTTTATTTACCACTCTTGCGGCCATTGGTACAGCAGATACGCCTGCTGCGCCAATTAAAGGATTTACTTTTCCACCCGAAAGTCTATACATTAATTTGCCCATAAGTAAGCCAGCTGCGGTTCCTATGCAAAATGCCACCGCCCCAAGTGCTAGTATTCCCAATGTTTCTATACTTAGAAATTTATCTGCTTGGAGCTTTGCCCCAACGGCTAGGCCGAGGATAATGGTCACAATATTTATTATTTCATTTTGAGCAGCCTTACTTAAACGATCCACAACTCCAGACTCTCGTAACAAATTGCCAAAAGTTAGCATGCCAATCAAGGGGGCCGCAGATGGCAAAAATAAAGCACAGAGTAAAAGTATTGATAAAGGAAATAGAATTTTTTCTAGCTTACTTACTGGTCTCAGTTGAGACATCTCCACCATTCTTTCTTTTTTTGTAGTAAGCAATCGCATGATCGGCGGCTGAATTATTGGAACAAGGGCCATGTAGGAATATGCAGCAACAGCTATAGCGCCCAATAAATCCGGGGATAGCTTCGATGCTAAAAATATAGCAGTGGGTCCATCGGCTCCCCCGATAATAGCAATTGCTGCCGCGTCAGCTAAACTAAAATCAAACCCAGGGAAGCTATTCAGCGCAAGGGCGCCTATAAGGGTAGCAAAAATTCCAAATTGTGCAGCCGCTCCCAACAAAACCGTTCTAGGCATCGCAATAAGCGCACTAAAATCCGTCAATGCGCCTACTCCCATAAATATCAAAAGAGGCGCTATTCCATTGGCAACAGCTGTATCATAGAATATTGCAAGCATGCCCTTTTCATAACCCAAGCTTTCTGCTAGCTGTGTAGCACTCGATATTTGTTCAAACGAAGCATTTTTCCAAGAAAATTCTAAAGAGCCTATATCCGACTGAAGCAGAGCAGCAAGCATTTCTAAATGCAGCTCATTACCTCCAATCAATAATTGTCCAATCGCATCCTCTGCTAAGCCCACAACTGGAATATTCGCCAAAATACAACCAAATCCAATTGGAAGAAGCAAAAGAGGTTCAAAGCCTTTTTTTATTGCGAGAAATATTAAAAAAGCTCCCACAAAAATCATTAGGGATTGATTCCATGCTAAATTAGCAACGCCCATTGACTGCCAGAGGGCTGTAAATCCATCTTCCATTAATCTCTTCCTATTTTAGATTCAATAAAATGTCGCCAACTTGAACAACATCGCCTTCTTTCACTGAAATATTTTTTATTACACCATCGATGGTCGCCCTTACTTCAGTCTCCATTTTCATGGCTTCTAGAATCATAACAATATCTCCAGAGGCAACTTTCTGATCTATTGAAACATTTATTTTAAAAATATTCCCGGAAAGAGGAGCAAAAATAGATTGGCTTTCTTCAAAATGTTTATCTGCATTTTGTTCAATTTCTTTTATTCCTGAAGATTCAATACTTCTTATTGTACCCTCTGGAGCAACGATAACGCGGTAACTTTTATTATCAACTACTACATCATATGCCTCTGATGTTGACTTATCTGTATGAACTCCTTTGACACTATTAAGAGTGTCAGAGTCCTCAAAGAAAGATTTGTTGTTTCTATTTTTTAAAAATTTAAGTCCGATTTGTGGAAATAAAGCATAAATTAATACATCGTCAATTTCATTTTCTGAAATATTTAAACTTAAATCTTTTTTCAAAGTCTTGAATTCAGATTTTAAAGATTGCAACTCATTTTCTAGTAAGTCAGCAGGCCTACAAGTTATAGCTTCCTCGCCATCAGATAAAACCTTAGTTTGTAGATCTTTATTAACTGGAGATGGGGTTGCGCCATACTCCCCCTTCAGGACGCCTGCCGTCTCTTTCGACATATTTTTATATCGTTTACCTGACAAAACATTCAAAACTGCCTGTGTACCAACAATTTGTGATGTTGGAGTAACAAGCGGTATATAGCCCAAATCTTTTCTGACGGAAGGTATTTCATTTAATACATCGTCTAGCTTATCGAGTGCGTTTTGTTCCTTGAGCTGATTTTCCATATTAGTAAGCATGCCGCCAGGTACTTGTGAAACTAGTATTCTCGAATCGACACCCTTCAGAGATCCTTCAAAATTTTCATACTTGGATCTTACGATTCGAAAATAAGCTGCTATTTCCTCCAAGAGGGTAAGATTAAGATTTGTGTCTCTATCGGTTCCTTTCAATATAGCAACAAGTGATTCTGTTGCAGAATGGCCATAGGTCATTGACATAGATGAGATGGATGTATCAACGCCATCAATACCAGCCTCTGATGCCTTTAAGATCGTAGCAGTACTCATTCCAGTAGTAGCGTGTGCATGCAAATATAATGGCAAGTCTACTATTTGTTTTAATTTTTTTACCAGCTCAAACGCTGTATAAGGTGTCAACAGGCCAGCCATATCTTTGATGCAAAGGGAATGACAGCCAAAGTCCTCCAAGCCCCTCGCCATATTGAGCCAATACTCTAAATTATGAACTGGGCTGGTCGTATATGAGAGAGTACCCTGAGCATGCTTATCGACCTTAATGGTAGCTTTAATAGCTGTTTCAAGATTGCGTAGATCGTTCATCGCATCAAATATTCGAAAAATATCCATACCATTTGAAGCGGCTCGTTCAACAAACTTTTCTACAACATCGTCAGCATAGTGTCTATAGCCAAGAATATTTTGGCCCCTAAGGAGCATCTGCATAGGAGTATTAGGTATAGCTTTTTTTAATTCTCGAAGCCGTTCCCAGGGGTCTTCGCCCAGGTATCTAATACATGCATCAAATGTCGCTCCCCCCCAAGTTTCTAAAGATCTATATCCGACTTGATCCAGTTTACTCGCAATGGGCAGCATATCTTCCAAACGCAAACGAGTAGCGAAAAGAGACTGATGAGCGTCTCTCAAGACCACATCAGTAATGGCAAGTTTATTCTTATTATTCATATTCAATTTAATCAAAAGCCGAGGAAAAATGAATTAATTTTGTGAGCGATAACGAGCAACTGCAGCACTTATTACTGCAATGATATTTTTATCTAGATTATTGGTGCTTTTATCCTTTATTTTCTCCTCATGAAAAGCATCTCTTTTTAATGGCTTTTCCGTCAACAGCCTTGAAACTAGATACAAAACTTTCATTGTAAAAATCAATATTAGAAGAAAAATAAAAACAATCCCCATACCGAGCAATAAAAGCTCTAAGCCCGATAAAAGAATGTCTGAATCCATAATTATCTCCATTTCGTTAAATGAGCTAATTTTAAAAATAGGTTTTAGTGTTAAATTCGTTTCACCGACCAACACTTTTTCAGAAAAAAATATACTCTCTCTTTCGTTTTTCAAAGGAAAACTCAGGTTTCCCCAAAAAGTGAATTTCTAATTTTATCGATAAATTTATTATTTTTCTTCACTTTATAACTTATTTTTATCTAAAAAAAGATTTAAACCCCTGATCTATATACAAATTTTAAAAATTTTATGAAAAGTTACTAGGGGTTTACAAAATCTCTCTGATAAACTGGTGATAGTTTAGAATAATGCACTTTAAAGGAATTAGATGAGTAAAACGCTAATATTGTCCTCAACTTCACCATTTCGAAAAGCTCTTTTGAGTAGATTAAAGATTTCCTATGAAGTTGCCTCTCCCGAAATAGACGAATCGGCATACGACTATGAAGAACCAGATGACTTAGTAGAAAGGCTTGCATGCGATAAAGCCTTAAAAGTATCTCATATGTATAAAAATAGTTTAATAATTGGATGTGACCAGTTAGCTGTATGCGAAAATAAAACTATAGGTAAGCCAGGGAACCGAGAGAACGCCATAGAGTCCCTAAGTATTCTGTCAGGTAAAACGATAAATTTTCTTACAGCACTTTGTCTGTTGAATACAAAAACAAAAAAAATTCAAAAAAAAGTTGAAAACTTTTATGTAACTTTTAAAAATTTAGAAATTGATCAAATTGAGCGATATGTTGATTCTGAAAAACCATTTCTCTCATCGGGTGGCTTTGTATCTGAGGGTCTTGGGATCAGCCTAGTAAGAGAAATGAAGGGGAATGATCCAAGTGCTCTTATTGGCTTACCACTTATCTCCTTAGTTGAGATGCTTAAAAATGAGAATATTCAAATACCATAGCCTATTTTTTGTTAAAGAAATTTTTTAAAAATTTTATATCTACTGTCGGGTGATCCTCAAGCGATAGGCTACTAAGTACCAAAGATGCGGACCGAAAATCATGGGAAATAGTATAATCGTTTGTAGTTACGATTATATTTTTAATATTCGCGGAATGAGCAGAGAAAACTCCATTTTCTGAATCTTCAAAAGCAATCACATGGTTTGGGTCGAGCTGCATTTTATCTAAAACCCAATTGTATATGTCTGGCGCTGGCTTTTTATTAGGAATAACATCACCTGCTCCGATATGCTCGAACCAAGATACAGAATCTAACCCAAGTGTGTTTTGAAGCAGCGCTGTAACGTTCTCTAAGGTAGTCGTTGTCGCAATAGCTAGCCTGATATTGTTATTTTTTGCATCCAAAATGAGATCTTTTACACCCGGTCTAAGAGGAATAATTCCATCCTCCATCATCATTTTGTAGTGCTTAGTTTTGACATTATGGAGCTCAATCACAAATTCGTCCAAGTTAGTCGATAAAATTTCTTTCTTCTCATGTTCCTTAATATATCTCTTAATTCGCTCTTTTCCACCAGTGGTCGAGAGCAATTCTCCATATAACTCAACATCCCATACCCAATCTAAATCGGCATCTTCAAAAGCCTTATTAAAAGCTATACGGTGGCCATCTCTTTCTGTGTCTGCGAGAGTGCCATCGACATCAAAAATTAACGCCTCTAAGCTATCCATCACTTTCTCCTAAAAAATAATGATAGAAATTATCGAATTTTAGTAGATTTTAACTCTTCATAGATTGCATGAAAACTTATAAACTAAAGTATTTTTAAAACAAACCTTTATTTAGAATATATGTCTTCTTCAAAATATTGTGGCAGATTTGCTCCTTCGCCAACAGGGGACCTTCACTTTGGATCCCTGGTAACTGCTGTAGCTAGCTATCTCGAAGCATGTGTAAATAGTGGGGAGTGGCTTTTACGAATAGATGATATTGACACAAAACGTGTAAAAAAAGGTTCAATAAAAAAACAAATTGATAAATTAGAAACGCTCGGCTTCGAATGGGATAGAGAAATATCGTATCAAAGTAATAATAAAAAAGACTATGAAAATGCATTAAATAAATTAACCTATAAAAATAGTACCTATTTCTGTAAATGCTCTCGAAAAACTATACTTGCAAAAAGTAAAAAAATAAAAAATAACCTCATATATCCAAATTCTTGTAAGGATCTGAAATTAGGTTATTCTAAATATCGCGGCATTAGGGTAAAAACAAAAAATAAATTAATTAAATTCAATGACGGAGTATATGGACCACAAAGTCAAAATATCGAGGCTGAAATTGGTGATTTTCTTATAAGGCGATCAGATCAGTGTTTCTCTTATCAATTGGCAGTTGTAGTTGATGATAGTAAATTTGGAGTAACAGATGTGGTTAGAGGTTCTGACCTTTTGGACTCTACAGCAAGGCAAATTTATTTATATGAATTATTAGAAAATGACCATCCAAGATATGCCCATATTCCTGTAGTAAAAGACAAACAAGGAAAAAAAGTGAGTAAAAGCACTCAAAATGATTTGACCAGTGCAAAAAATCCTATTGAGATCCTATCAAACATATGGCGTTATCTTAATCAACCAGAGCACTCAAATTTTCATAGCCTCTCACTTGAAGATTTTTGGTTGTTTGCTAAAAGCAATTGGGATCTAAAACGAATTTCGGATAAAACTATAAATGAGGGATAAAAATATATATCAATTAATTGGTGGCGCAGATGTCATTAAGAAATTAGTTGATAATTTTTATGACGAGATGGATAGATGCGAGAATGTTAGGGCAATAAGAAGGTTGCACCCAAAGGATTTAAAAGATTCAAAACTAAAACTTTTTTTATTTCTATCAGGCTGGTTTGGCGGACCAGATCTTTATGTAGAGAAATATGGTCACCCACGGCTAAAAAGAAGGCACATGCCTTTTTCCATCGGTACTGAGGAGGCCAATCAATGGATTTATTGCATGGAAAAAGCCGTTAAAGAGCTAAACATTGACAATATTCTTCAAGACCATCTGATGGATATATTCAAAAGAATGGCGAATCATCTTGTAAATGATGGGACAAAAATAACATTTCCAAATAGAACTAATGATAAGAAAAAATTATAAGTAGTTGATATATATGGTGCCCGGAGCCGGAATCGAACCGGCACGGTCGCAATGACCGGCGGATTTTAAGTCCGCTGCGTCTACCAATTCCGCCACCCGGGCAAATGATGGAATGAGGTTTTTAATACTTTTTCTTAAAATTTAAGGACAAATTGTACCTGTGTGATGAGTTGCTTGCATCATCCTGTGAGACAATAAGGCATATTTTATAGTTTTAGACCTTTATAGTGGCCTCTTTATTTCAACCAATAGTGCCTAACGCACAAAATAATAATACGCTCTGGGGCGGACTAAAAGGCCCATCCCTAGCGCTTGCCTTGGCTAATGCATCCACTCAGCATAACAGGCCTTTACTGGTTATAACAGATGATGTTAAAGGAACTATAGATCTTCGGGAAGAATTACAATTCTTTTTAAAAGATTGCGATCGTGAGATAGTTGTTTTCCCTGATTGGGAGACCTTACCTTATGACATCTTCTCTCCCCTGCCGGAAACCATATCAGAGCGCCTAAGAGTTTTAAATAGAGCGTCCAGCCTCAAAAAAGGAATTATTCTCTGCCCGGTTAGTAATATTATAAAAAAAATAAGTCCAAGAAGTTTTGTCGAAAAACATAGCTTTCAATTAACAAAAGGTCAAAAATTAAATTTTCATGGATTCTTAAGAGACATTGAGCAGGCTGGGTATCGATCAGTTTCCCAAGTCGTCTCACACGGAGAGTTTGCTACCAGAGGATCCTTGATAGATATATTTCCAATGGGATCTAATGACCCAATCAGAATTGATCTGTTTGATAATGACATTGATTCGATAAGAGTTTTCGATGCTGACACTCAATTAACTAAAAGCCATATCGATAAATTTTCTTTATTGCCAGCCAAGGAATTTCCTCTCGATTCGGAATCAATAACAAATTTTCGCCAAAGTTGGAGGAGCTTCTTCCCTGGAAATCCAAAAGAAAATCTGATCTACAGAAATATAAGCGAAAATAGTGCGCCTGGAGGAATCGAGTATTACTTACCACTTTTTTTTAAAAGTATAGATTCTTTTTTTGAATATCTTCCTAAGAATACAATTGTAATTTCAAATGAATCACTTCATGCAGATATAAATAATCAAGAGGAGTTTATACAAAAACGATATGAGCAAAGAAAATATGATATTGAAAGACCTATACTTCCCCCAGAATATTTATATTTCAATCAAAAAGAAATAAATGCTTTCATAGGTAGCTTTCATCAAGTAAATTATCAGAGCATAAAATATGAGCAAGTAGAAAATTTTGAAGTTAACTTGTTATTGAATCTCACCTCGAAAGAAAATACATCTGAATTTCTAGGTCCTTTCAAAAATCTCATTAAATCTAAAAATAAAAAAATTTTACTTGTGGCGGAAACCTCAGGAAGAAGAGAGCTTTTGATAGAAACATTAAATAAAATATCAATATTTCCAAAAAAAATTGATACCTGGTCATCAGTTCTAGGGCAGCAAGACGGTCTTTACATAACCATTGCACCTTTTGAGGTCGGATTTTCTATCAAATCACCGGATATAATTGTAGTACCCGAAAATATTATATTTCATAGAAAAGTTAAGCAGAAAAAAAGAAGAGCAAAAGGAGCAGATGTTGAGAGTATTATAAAGACCTTAGCTGAATTACAGATTGATTCTCCAGTCATACATGAGGAACATGGGGTCGGGAGGTTTAAAGGGCTCCAAACACTTGATGCAAATGGAATAGTTGCTGAGTATTTGACCCTTGAATATGCGCAAGGTGATAAATTGTATGTCCCTGTATCATCATTGCATTTAGTTACCAGATACACAGGCGCTTCGCCGGAGTCCGCCCCGTTGCATAGGTTGGGTACTGGGCAATGGGAACGAGCACGTAGTAAAGCTGCAAAGAAAGTAAGAGATATCGCTGTTGAGTTACTTGATATCTACTCTAGACGAGAATCAAAAAATGGCTTTAGTTTTCCCGAACCTGGTGATGAGTATAGTCAGTTTGTAAACAATTTTGAGTATGAAGAAACTCCTGATCAAATTACTGCAATTGAATCAGTAATCAATGATATGACAAATAATAAAGCTATGGATCGAGTGATTTGTGGAGATGTTGGATTTGGGAAGACTGAAGTTGCTATGAGGGCTGCTTATGTGGCTGTGAATGCTTTTAAACAAGTGGCGGTTTTAGCTCCAACAACGTTATTAACACAACAACACTTCCAAAGTTTTTCCGATCGATTTGCAGACTTACCCTTCAAGGTTGAAAGCTTATCGAGGTTTAAATCACAAAATGAAATAAACAAAATTAAAGAAAATATATCGGAAGGTAAAATAGATATATTAATTGGTACGCATAAAATACTAGTCGAAGATTTAAAATTTAAAAATTTAGGCCTTTTAATAATCGATGAGGAGCATCGATTTGGAGTCCGTCAAAAAGAAAAGTTAAAGTCATTTAAATCGGAGGTAGATATTCTTACAATGACTGCAACACCGATTCCAAGAACACTTAATATGTCACTATCTGGAATGAGAGATTTATCAATAATATCGACTCCGCCAGCCGCGCGCCACCCAATAAAAACTTTCTTATGTGAATGGAGTGATATGCAAATAAAAGAAGCTTGTGAGAGGGAAATTAGCCGAGGTGGGCAAATATTTTTTCTTAATAATGATATTAAAAGTATTTTAAAAATTTCTGAAAAATTAAAAAAATTAATTCCAAATGCAAGAGTAGCTGTTGCTCATGGAAGAATGAAGAAAAATGAACTAGAGTCGATTATGAGAGACTTCTATCATCAAAAGTTTGATCTCCTTGTATGCACAACTATCATTGAATCAGGTATCGATATTCCAACAGCAAACACGATAATCATAAATCGAGCAGATAAATTTGGTCTTGCGCAATTACATCAACTACGCGGAAGAGTTGGGCGTTCCCATCATAGAGCTTATGCTTATCTACTAATCCCTGAGAAAAATTCTTTGAGCGCTGATTCCATGAAGCGGCTTGAAGTAATCGAGTCCCTTGAAGAACTTGGAGCTGGTTTCACCCTAGCGTCGCATGATCTAGAGATTCGAGGAGCTGGAGAATTGCTTGGTGAAGAACAAAGTGGGCAAATTCATGAAGTAGGATTCACAATGTACATTGAGATGCTGGAACAAACAGTAAAAGCACTTAAATCAGGCAAAGAGCCTAATTTAGATAAATCAATCCATCATGGAACTGAAATTGATCTTCAAATTCCCGCTCTAATTCCAGAGCAGTATATCCCCGATGTGCATTTGAGACTCATGCAATACAAAAAAATAAGCTCTATCGATTCATTTGCCATGCTCGACGAGGTCAAAATCGAAATGATAGATAGGTTTGGCCTATTGCCTGATTATTTAAAAAATTTATTTGAAATACAAAAAATAAAATTTTCTACAAAGAGTTTGGGGCTAAAGAAAATTGAAATCGGGCCTAATGGGGGAAGAATCATATTTAAAGATAAACCTGAAATAGATACAAAAAGATTAATCCAGCTAATAAGAACAGAGCCAAAAATTTACTCTATGGACGGCCCCAATAAGCTAAAATTCCAAATGAAATCTGATAACTTTCCAGATAGACTTAAATTTACAGAAAAATTGATTCATATCCTAACGCCAGTGAATGAAGATATATGATTAAAAAAATTTTTATAATTCTCATAACACTATTTTTTTATAGTATTTTAAGTGCTAATGATAATGATGAAATTAAGGCTCCTCAGAACTGGTTTAATTTGGAATTAGCAAATGAGCTCGATAGGGAACTTGAGGAGGAGGCTCGTGAAGAATATCTCAATGAATTGAGTGAAAAATCAGCCCTTTTTCAATCTCCCTATGATATCGAATTATTACTCTTCGAGCAGCCAAAACTAAAAATTAAAGAAGATATGGAAATTTGGCCAGAAATTAAAGAGTATCCAAATTTTGAATTAGCTGTTGGCGAGTTAAATAATCCTGATATAGATAATCCAAAAATCATTCTATTGCCAGAATCTGAGCATAAATTAAAGAAAATTATTCCGGTACTTCGAAATAAAGGATTCTATATTCATGGACACCAAATGTGGAGACAAGATGTAGGCAATAAAAATAACAAAACTTGGTTTAGAGTTGGCTCTAACAGGTTAGATGGGATAATACATATAAGCAAAGGTCGTTATCTTCATATAAATGCTGATTTTATATTAGATGAAAATCAAGAAATTAATACTGGGATAGACTTACAAAGAGGCGGATCAACTTTTGAGGATAGTCTATACGACTCAATTACAGATGTTAGTGATAAAAAAATTCAACGAATAAAGCTCCATAGAAAAATGCGCGGAGGTGAACTTCACTATATTGATCATCCGCGAATAGGCCTACTTATACGATCAATCAAATCAGAAATAAAAGATGAAAATACAAGTTTACAATCTGGAGATTTTGAATCAAAAATAAATAAAATGCCTCCGAAAAAGGGTTTTGATAAAGAAGATCGAAGGAATAAAAATAGCCTCCCTAGTGCTTTGCCTGACCCTACCTAGAGATAAGGCAAAAAGCCCTCAAGAATCGCGCTTGAGGGCTTTTGATATATGGCGTCCCGTAGGGGAGTCGAACCCCTGTAACCAGCGTGAAAGGCTGGGATCCTAGGCCTCTAGATGAACGGGACATAAATCGTTTCTACCTGTTTGGTGGAGCCAGGCGGGATCGAACCGCCGACCTCAACACTGCCAGTGTTGCGCTCTCCCAGCTGAGCTATGGCCCCCATAAAAGGCGCGTATATTATGGCAGGCACTTTTTTTTGTCCAGCTCAGCTTTAAAATATTTTTCTTCGGTTTATTATAACAATAAATATAAACCCTGTTTTAGCCTAATTTTCTTGAAAAAAGAACCTTACTTCTTATGATTCCAAGAATCTCGCAGTGTAACAATTCTGTTAAACACTGGGAGGCCGTCAGCAGAATTAGCCAAATCTCTGCAAAAGTAACCTTCTCTTTCAAATTGAAATCTATCACCGGGCTTCGAATCCAATAAAGCCTGCTCTACCCTACATTCTCTCATAACTACAAGCGAATTTGGATTAAGTTCATGAGTAAAATTATCTGACTCAGCTGGATTCGGTACATTGAACAACCTATCATACAATCTGATCTCTACCGCCTTGTTTTGCCTGGCAGACACCCAATGTATAACGCCTTTTACCTTTCTGTCATCTGGATTTTTTCCCAAAGTATTTGGATCATAACTGCAGTGAACCTCTATTATCTCACCCTTACCATCTTTTATGACCTTTTCTGCCTTTATTACATATGAATGCCTAAGTCTTACCTCTTCTCCCATAATGAGGCGCTTAAATTTTTTATTAGCGGTCTCTCGAAAATCATCTCTTTCAATAAAAATTTCTTTACTAAAAGAGATTTGTCTATGGCCAAATTTTTCATATTTTGGATGATTAGGTGCAATAACCTTTTCATCATTGTCATCCGAAAAATTTGAGATAATTATTTTTAATGGATTTAATACCGCCATTCTTCGTGGAGCTATTGGGTCTAAATCTGACCTGATAGCACTCTCCAGTTGCTCAAACTCAATAACACTATCTACCTTTGTGACCCCGATCATCATACAAAAATCTTTAATAGATTGAGAAGTGTAACCTCGGCGACGCAGGCCTGCAATTGTAGGCATCCTTGGATCATCCCAGCCATCAACGTTTCCATTATTTACAAGATGTGCAAGCTTACGTTTACTCATCACCATGTATTCTATATTAAGTCTAGCGAACTCAATTTGTGAAGGGTGCGCTTTCAGGCCAACATTCTCAATAATCCAATCATACAAGGGCCGATGATCTTCGAATTCGAGCGTGCATAAAGAATGAGTAATACCCTCCAAAGCATCGGAAATTGGATGACAGAAATCATACATTGGAAAAATACACCAACTTTTTCCGGTCTGATGATGGAAAGTATTATTTTTTATTCGATATAAAACAGGATCCCTTAAATTGATATTTGGTGAATTCATATCTATTTTAGCTCTTAGCGTTTTGCTTCCATTTGGAAATTCCCCCAGCCGCATTTTTTGAAAAAGATCAATGTTTTCAGAAATACTCCGATCTCTATAAGGGCTTTCTGTTCCTTTCTCTGTCAATGTGCCTCTAAATTTTTTCATTTCTTCATATGAAAGATCGCATACATAAGCTTTACCTTGAGAGATTAGCTTGATCGCACACTCATATATTTCTTGAAAATAATCAGACGCAAAGAAAAGGTTAGTCCATTTGTACCCTAACCAATCAATATCCTTTTTAATTTCATCGACAAAATATTTACTTTCGGTCTCAGGATTTGTATCGTCAAATCTTAAATTTGTAGTACCTTTGTAAACTTGACTTAAATAAAAATTTAAAACAATTGATTTTGCATGGCCTATATGTAGAAACCCATTTGGTTCGGGGGGAAATCTAGTAATAATTTTTTTTACTTTCTTATTTTCTAAATCTGAATGGATTTTCTGTTGTATAAAATTTTTCATTTTTTTGAACTCTTCACTCATAATCTCCCTCACGAATATGTTCTATAGCATTTCTAATTCGCCGTAATGAAGATTTTTTTCCAACCAGAAATAGTACGAGATCTAAGTCAGGAGATGCTTTTCCTCCTGTCATTGCAATTCGCAAGGGGAAAGCAATTTTTCCAAATTTCGTATCTAATTTTATTGCGGTTTCCTTTATGATTTGTAGAATATTATTCTGTGTCCACTGCTCTAAAACATTAAGCTCCTTAAAAGCAGCACTTAAATTGCTGCCTGCTTGTTTCGAAAATGCTTTATCTACAGCTTTATTGTTTTGTAATTCAGGATCTCGATAAAATAATTCTACTAAATCCGCAAGATCAGAGAGTGTTTCAGCGCGCTCTTGCTGTGCTCGTATAACATCATTTATCTTTGGGACCTTAGTATCCTTAACATGAAATTTTTCTAAATATGGATGTATTAGTTTTGAAAGATCATTAGCTTCCTTATTTTTAATATAATTGGCATTTAACCAAATAAGCTTATCTTTATTGAACGATGAAGGAGCATGGTTTATTGAATCAAATGAAAATTTTTCTATCATTTCATCTATAGAGAATATTTCCTGATCCCCATGTGACCAGCCAAGTCTGACAAGATAATTGAGCAAAGCGTCTGAAAGAAAACCATTTTCCTTGTATTCCATTACACTTTGAGCCCCATGTCTTTTCGAAAGACGTTCGCCATTGTGCCCCAGGATCATAGGCAAATGAGCAAAATCAGGTATTTTCCAATTAAGTGCAGAATAAAGATTGATTTGTCTTGGTGTGTTATTTATGTGGTCATCTCCACGAACGACTTGGGTGATATCCATATCATAATCATCAACAACGACGGTTAAATTATATGTTGGAGATCCATCTGATCTACGAATAATTAAATCATCTAACTCGGTGTTTGAAAATTTAATAACGCCCTTCACTAAGTCATTAAATACAATATCTCCTGACTGTGGATTTTTGAAGCGGATAACATGTGGCTCGCTGACACTACAAGGGTTATTGCGACATTTTCCATCATATTTTGGTTTATGGTTTAGTGAAATTTGGGTAGCCCTTAACTCTTCAAGTCGTTTTTTTGAGCAATTACAACGATAAGCTAATCCATTCTCTATTAAAATTTGTATAACTTCGTTGTATCGATCAAATCTTTGCGTCTGATAATAAGGGCCCTCGTCGTAGGTTAAGCCCAGCCACTCAATACTATCTAAAATTATTTTTACTGCAGCATCAGAAGAGCGCTCTCTATCGGTATCTTCAATTCTTAAGATAAATTTACCATTATGCTTTCTCGCGTAAAGCCATGAAAACAATGCAGTTCTTACACCACCGATATGTAGACTTCCAGTGGGACTAGGAGCGAATCTTGTTTTTATCATTGTTATTTTTATGCGTTGTCATAGGCAATTATCTTATCAAAAAAGTTATTTCCTTTCAGGCTAATAATATTTATGTGTATTGCGTTTTTCTAATGCTGTGCAAAAGAATCGAGACTAGTTTCAGGAAATTAACTTTTTAGATGGCTAGTTTTACAATTACTTCTTCTGCCTTTTTTGCCGAATCTACAAAATCAGGTATCCTATCAAAATTTAGATAGGAATATATTTCAGGCGCCATAATATCAATACTAGTTGCAAATTTTCTATACTCCTCGATAGTTGGAATTCTACCCAAGATTGCAGCAACAGCCGCAAGCTCCGCAGATGCTAGGAAAACATCCGCTCCTTTTCCTAAGCGATTAGGAAAATTTCTTGTTGATGTTGAAACAGCTGTAGAATTTTCAGCTATTCTTGCTTGATTGCCCATGCAGAGAGAGCAGCCCGGCATCTCCATTCTTGCTCCTGCTTCGGCAAAAATATTGTAATAGCCCTCAAGCATGAGCTGCTGCTTGTCCATTTTTGTGGGAGGCGCTATCCATAATCTTGTTGGAATTGATTTAGCTGCTTTTTCTAATAACTTTCCGGCTGCTCTAAAATGGCCAATATTGGTCATGCATGAGCCAATGAATACTTCATCTATCTGGCGTCCTGAAACTTCCGAGAGCGGCCTAACATCGTCTGGGTCATTTGGACATGCGAGAAGAGGCTCAGTAATTTTTGTTATATCAATTTCAATAATTTCTGCATACTCTGCATCGTGGTCAGCTTTAAGTAAATGAGGATTTTTTATCCACTCCTCCATAGCCTGAGCTCTTCGTTCCAATGTGCGAGCATCTTCATATTTCTGATCAATCATCCAGCGAAGCATCACAATATTTGATTTCAAGTAATCCATAATAGATTTTTCCGATAGCTGGATTGTACAGCCGCCGGCAGATCTCTCAGCTGAAGCATCGGAAAGCTCGAAGGCTTGCTCAACGGTGAGATCGGGTAGTCCTTGTATTTCTAATATTTTTCCATTGTAGATATTCTTTTTTCCTTTTTTGTCGAGAGTAAGAAGGCCTCTATTTTTGGCTTCGTATGGAATGGCGTTTACTAAATCGCGAAGTGTAATTCCCGGTTGCATTTTACCAGTAAACTTTACTAGAACAGATTCTGGCATATCTAGTGGTATGACTCCTAGGGCCGCCCCAAAAGCTACTAAACCAGAGCCAGCTGGAAAGGATATTCCAAGTGGAAAACGAGTATGTGAGTCACCACCTGTGCCCACTTGATCAGGGAGAAGCATGCGATTTAACCATGAATGAATTACTCCATCACCGGGTCTTAGAGATACCCCTCCTCTTGTTTTTATAAAGTCTGGTAAAGTATGTTGTGTTTTTACATCTACGGGCTTTGGGTATGCTGCAGTATGACAAAATGACTGTAAAACGAAATCGGAAGAGAATCCTAAGCATGCCAACTCTTTTAATTCATCTCTTGTCATGGGTCCAGTTGTATCCTGCGAGCCGACTGTGCTCATTCTAGGCTCACAATAAGTACCTGGCCTAATACCCTCTACCCCGCAAGCCTTACCAACCATTTTTTGAGCTAAGGTAAAGCCTTTTTTCGATTTTTTAGGACTAGCGGGAATTTTAAAAACTTTGCTATTCTTTAATTTCAAAGAGTCTCTAGCTTTAAATGTTAAAGAACGTCCTATGATCAGCGGAATGCGTCCGCCAGCCTTTACCTCATCCAATAGTGTATCAGTTTTCAGTTTAAATTCTGATATTAAGGTTCCATTTTCGTTTTCAATTATCCCTTCATAGGGCTTTACAGTGATGACATCTCCCATACTAATTTTATCTACCGGACATTCAATCGGGAGTGCTCCAGAATCTTCAACAGTATTAAAAAATATTGGAGCTATTTTTCCACCAATTACTACTCCTCCTAGTCTCTTATTTGGAACAAATGGAATATCCTTACCTATATGCCATAAAACTGAGTTGGTTGCAGATTTTCGTGATGAGCCTGTTCCAACAACATCACCGACATAAGCTATAGGCAGCCCACCCTCTTTAAGTGCTGTAAGTTTTGATATCGGTCCAATCTCGCCCTCTTTATCTGGTAAAATTCCTTCTCTAGACATCTTTAAAATTGCTTGAGCATGTAAGGGGATATCAGGCCGAGACCATGCATCTTGAGCCGGAGAGAGATCATCTGTATTGGTTTCTCCTATCACCTTAAAAACTTTTAATTTAATTTCAGACATGAGATCAGGTTTCTTTAAAAACCATTCTGCATCAGCCCATGATGCTAAAACCTCTTTTGCGTTTTCATTTCCACACTTTGCTTTTTGCTCTACATCATAAAATGCATCAAACATTAGTAATGTATCTTTAAGTTGGTCTGCAGCTAAATATCCATAACTATTATCATCTAAAAGTCTTACTAATGGTTGAATGTTATAGCCACCTAGCATGGTACCTAAAAGTTTGATTGCTAATTTTCTTTCGATAACAGAGGATTGAATTTCGTTTAATGCAATAGCGGAGAGAAAACCCGCTTTTACATATGCAGCATCATCCACTCCCGGAGGAACTCTGTCGGTAAGTAGTTCGAGTAAAAAATCCGCTTCTTTTCCCTCACTATGGGGAAGAAGCGCTATAATGTCATCTACCTGATTGGCCGTCAGGGGTAATGGGGGCACGGAGAGATTTTTTCGCTCCTCTACATGTAATAGATAATCTTTGAAAAATGACATTTTGACGCCCTAAATCTTTATTTTTTGTAATAGTAGAATTATAAAACGAAAATACTTATTCGTAAAATAGATACTTTTCATATAATATATGATATTTTTGCATATATGGATCTCACACTAGCTAAGTCATTTTTACTTGTTTCAGAAATAGGATCAATTTCTGAGGCAGCCAATCGACTTAGAATCACTCAAAGTGCCCTTTCTCGAAGAATTCAACAATTCGAGAAACAATTAGGAGGGCAATTAATTTATAGAAGCCGGAAAGGCATTGAGCTTACAGAAATTGGTAAGATAGCCTTTAATGAATGTGGAAAATTGATAAATATTCATAGAAGACTATTGGAATCTATATCGTCTCAGCAAGGACTTAAAAGTGGCTGTGTAAAAATTGGAGGAGGTGCGACCGCTGTATCCCATATACTACCTTTTACCATCGCAAAATTTAGAGAAAAACATCCAGAAATTTTGTTTCAATTAAAAGAAGCTGGTAGTGCTGAAGTTGCAAAAAATGTCAGTAATGGGGATATCGAGCTTGGAATTGTCACATTGCCTTTAAACGAACAAGGCTTATCAATCGAACATACTATAATCGATGATATTGTGCTTATCTCTCATCATGATCATCCGTTAACAAAACAAAAAAATATTAAGACAAAAGATCTTATTAAATTTCCTTTTGTTGGTTTTGATTCCGACACAGTCCTACGAAAACTTATAGATGAAAAAATACGGAAACTTGGATATGAAATACAAATAGTGATGGAATTAAGGTCAATACCGTCAATTCTCCAGATGGTTATAACAACCGGAAGTCTAGCCTTTGTGAGTAGACTTGCTATTAAAGACAACAATCAGGTAAAAGAATTACAAATAGTTGATCTGAAAATAGCAAGAAAATTAGCGCTTATATCAAAGAAAAATTTGGGTCTATCAAAACCAAGTCAAACTTTTTTAATCAAATTAAAAAAATTTCTGACAAATTAATCTTTTGTACTATTTAGACCAAATGATAAGTCTGATTTTATATCGATTAATTCTTCTAAGCCAACAGAAAGTCTAACAAGGCCTGGAGAAATGCCTGCCTCCAAGAGCTCATGCTGACTCAATCGATGATGGGTTGTTGTTTGTGGGTGAGTAATACTAGATTTCGCATCACCAAAATTAGCAGTAATAGAAATCATTGAGAGTGTATTCATGAAAGTCCATGCAGCATCTTTACCTCCTTTGATTATAAAACTTAGAATTCCACCAAAATCATTCTGCTGATGTTTGGCTAAGTTATGCTGGGGGTGAGACTCTAGCCCTGGGTAAAAAACTTTCTCCACTAGATCATGTTTCTCAAGCCATTTAGCTAACTCTAAAGCTGTTTTTGAGTGAGCCCTCATTCTTAAGCTTAATGTTTCAAGACCCTTAAGAAAGATCCAAGCGTTAAATGGACTCATGCTTGGGCCAGTGGATCGTAAAATATTGAATACTTTTTCTCCAACTAATTCATTACTGCCCACTACGGCACCACCAAGGGCTCTCCCTTGGCCATCAATGTATTTTGTGGCAGAGTGGATAACAATATCAGCGCCATAATTAAGCGGCTGCTGCAATACCGATGTGCATAAGCAATTATCAACAATTAAGATGCAATTCTTAGAATGCGCCAAATCTGATAATTCTTTGAGATTACACATCAAAGTAAGCGGGTTCGATGGTGTCTCAACAAAAAGAATTTTTGTATTCTTTTTGATTGCAGATTCCCAAGCGGAGATGCTATCAATTTTTACAAAAGTTGATTCAACGCCAAATCGGCTTAAATGATTACAAAAGAAATTAATTGTTGTCCCAAATAGATTATTACAAGAAACAATATGGTCGCCTTTTTCTACTAAAGCAAGAAATGTAGTTGCTATTGCTGACATGCCCGAAGCAGTTGCAACACAACTCTCTCCATTTTCCATCGCAGCCAGTCGATTTTGAAAACTTTCAACGGTCGGGTTAGAGAATCTTGAATAAATATTTCCATCTCTTTCGCCAGAAAAGCATTCGGCAGCATCTTTGGCTGAAGAGAAAGTAAAGCTTGATGTCGCAAAAATTGGCTCAGAATGCTCAAGCTCTGCTGAAGCAGTATGGCCGCTCCTTATGGCTTTTGTTTTTATATTCCAATTCTTATTTTGGTTACTCACATTAATATTCCCATAAAAAAACCCGCTGACTTCAGCCAAAGCGGGTTTTCTGCTTTAGCTGAATTTATTATGCGCCCGCAATCGGATCCAAATCGGCGCTAAAATAAGAATAAACTTGAATGAATTGCCAGTCAAGGTCGATTACTCTAATTTTTATTGTGTAGCCCTACAACTTTATTATGATCAGATCCTTCGTCTAGTAGCGCTCCATTGTTTCTTTTTGCTTCGAGTGCATGTAAATATTCAGTAGTCACATCGCCAGTTACATATTCTCCATTAAAGACTGATGCATCAAAGCCATCAACATAGTTTTTTCCTTTCTTCTGTACCGCATTTATAAGATCTTCTAAATCTTGATATACAAGTGAATCAGCGCCAATCAATTCCCCAACCTCTTCATCAGTTCGCCCATATGCAATTAATTCTGAGGCAGCTGGCATGTCTATTCCGTACACATTTGGAAATCTCACTGCTGGTGCTGCTGAAGCGAAAAAAACTTTTTTTGCTCCGGCTAATCGTGCCATTTCAACGATCTGCTTAGAGGTAGTTCCTCGCACAATTGAGTCATCTACCAAAAGTACATTCTTTCCCTTAAATTCGATATCGATAGGATTCAACTTTTGACGCACAGATTTCTTTCTTGTCTGCTGGCCTGGCATAATAAAGGTCCTACCAATATATCTATTTTTTATAAAGCCTTCTGTGTACCTTATCCCTAAATTTTCCGCTAAACTCATTGCTGAGGTTCTGCTTGTATCGGGGATTGGTATTACAACGTCAATATTCTCACTTTTCATCAATGTGCGTTGAATTTTCTTTGCAAGCTTTTTCCCCATTCGTAATCTAGCTTTATGTACAAAAATTTCATCGATAACAGAATCAGGTCTTGCAAAATAGACAAATTCAAAAAGACAAGGAGATTTTTTTACATTTTTTGCGCATTGTTGATAGTTCAATTCTCCAGATTCAGTAAAAACGACCGCCTCTCCAGGCGTTATGTCACGAACCTTATCAAACCCCAGGGCATCAAAGGCCACACTCTCAGAAGCAACCATATATTTGTTTCTAAGGTCAGATTTTTGTATTCCAAATATAATCGGTCTTATTCCATTAGGATCCCGAAATGCAATTACTCCATATCCAGGAATCATTGCTATCACAGCATAGCCACCGCGGCATCGTCTATGGACTCCTTCTATTGCTTTAAAAATATCTTCATGATTAATTTGTAATGAAGTGGAGTTTTTCATTAATTCATGAGCAAAAACATTAAGTAAAATTTCAGAGTCAGAGTTAGTGTTGATATGTCTTTGATCTTGGCGAAAAAGCTCTTCTTTTATTTCCTCTGCATTTATTAAATTCCCATTATGCGCAAGACAGATACCATATGGTGAATTAACATAAAAGGGCTGTGCCTCAGCTGAAGAGAACAGTCCGGCTGTAGGGTACCTAACATGACCGATCCCCATATTGCCTTTCAAAGAGATCATATGTTCATTATCAAATACATCTCTTGCTAAGCCCTTCTCTTTTCGAAGATGAAGCACTCCATTGTCGCTAGTCATAATTCCCGCAGCATCTTGGCCTCTATGCTGCAAAACTTGAAGAGCATCATACAAAGACTGATTTACCGGTGAATTGCTAACAATACCTACAATTCCGCACATTTTATAAAGTCCCCACCAAAATAGATCGACTAGTCATATCGTAAAATATCAACAAAATCGTCTGGAAGAAAGCCTCTTAACCACATAGCAGCCTCTTCAAAATAAGTAATAAGGCTTGAATTTTTCCACCATTCCTCTTGGGGAATAGTCGTTAAACCTGCAATAATTACAGCGATTGACACTATTAAAGTTCCTCGTGCCATACCAAAAATTACCCCAAAAATCCTATCTGTACTCGACATTCCACTCTTATCAATAATCTTGATCAGAATAAATGAAATGACTCTACCGACTAACAGGCAAAGAAGAAGAATTAGTATAAATGCGAGTCCAAGTCTTACTGTTGGAGAATCAATATATGGTTCGAGGTGTAAAGCTATTTTTTGAAAAAAAGTCCAACTTATCCAAAATGCTAATATCCATATTGAAAGCGAAAAAGCCTCTTTTATAAATCCTCTTACTAGGCCGATAATTGCAGAAATTACAATAATTGCTATCAAAACATAATCAAACCACGATAACACTATCTCTGTATCAATCATTTTATATCAAAAGTAATCATTAAAAATAATGGGAGAGAAGATTTTCAAATATAAGTAATTTTCTTTCATATTATTTAAATCTCATTACTTTACCCTTCGTGCCTGATATTTTATTGACGCTCTGGAGTAAACTTCTTGCCTTCTTTTCACTTAACATTGGGCCAACAATCACTCTATATAAATCTTTTCCTTTAATATTTACAAGCTCTGCTTCTGGTGTTTGAAACCCATTTTTTCTAAGCTTATAAATTACATTCTCAGCATTTTCTTTTTTTGAAAAACTACCTACTTTTATTGACCAGGCAGTAATTCCTAATTTAGGTTTTTGAGCATTACCTGTTTTTTGATTGTTGTCAGACTTATTTGCCTTTTTAGAAGTATTTTTTATTGTTGATTTGGTCTCTGCGGTTGTCTTGTCGATTTCCTTAACGGGCTCCAGAGATATTACCTCATCACTTATCAGTGAGGATGAGAAATCTTTGTCTAAAGGAGGGATCGGAATCTCCTGCAGTTGTATCTCTTTATCGCTAAAATCGTCAAATAAAATAGGAATCAGTATAACTCCTAGTGCTGTAAGGACAGCTGCGCCTACCAAACGTCTTTTCAGTTCTTCGTTCATAATATCTCCGCAACTAGATATATTATAACTTTAAATTGTACTATCGACTAAAGATTTATTCATCCATGAAAGGGCTCTTCCGACTGTCACAAAAGACCCGAAAATAAGAACAATATCATCTTCTAGGGTTAGCTTCTCAACATGTTTCAAGCATGTGTCTACATTATCCCATGTATTTATATTCTTGGTGGCTGCAGAGGGCATTTTTTTTATTAAATTGCTAGCAGAAGAGCCTCGGTCATGATCAGACATATCAATCATATTCCAATGAGTAATAACAGCTGAAGCACATAATAAAATTTTACTTATAGGTTTGTCTTTAAATATTCCAATTACGGCATGAACATTACCATTACTATCTAATTTTTTAAATTGATTAATTAATTCAATTGTAGCTTCGAGATTATGTGCAACATCTAAGATCCACTTACATTTTCTTTGGTGCACATCAAACCGTCCATTTAAAGAAATTTTTTTTAATCCTGCGTGAATATGCGACTCTTCAACTGGGAATACTTTCGATAGAAGGTTTACTGCCTCGAGGCTTGTCGCGGCATTTTGAATTTGATATGAACCCATTAACGATGGTTTAGGTAAGTTTATCAAAGATTGCTTTTTACTATACCAATTCCAACTAGTCTTATCCTCAAGTGAATGAAAATCAAAGCCATTCCGATACAACTTAGCTCCAAGAAATTTTGCTTTTTTCTCTATCGACAGTGGCATATTGATTGAACCAAAAACAATCGGTCTGCCAGTTCTCATTATTCCTGCTTTTTCTTCTCCAATTTGCTCCGTTGATTTTCCAAGCCACTCTGTATGATCAAGCCCTATACTGGTAATTATTGCCACGTCTGCATCAATTATATTTACAGCATCGAGCCTACCACCTAATCCTATTTCCATAATTGCTATATCTAATTCTGCCCTCGAAAAAATCAATATTGCTGCTAAGGTGCCGAACTCAAAAAAAGTTAGCGGGGTATCTCCTCGAGCTTTTTCGATTTCTGAAAAAGCGATACAAAGATCATTTGAGTTTGAATTAGTACGATTAATCTTAATTCGTTCATTATAAGTCTGTAGATGAGGAGAAGTATATGAACCTACTTTATATTTCGATTCACATAAAATTGATTCAAGGATTGCTACACAAGAACCTTTTCCATTTGTTCCTGCGATTGATATTATTTTCTTTGCAGGCTTTGGCTTTCCTAATTTTCTCCAAACATTCAAAATACGATTTAAGCCCAACTCAATTTCTTTAGGATTTAAAGTTAATTGAAAAGACAGCCAATCGTTTAAGTTTCTATTTGCCAAAGTATGACTCAAGATTAAAAGAGGTAAAAATCAAGAATAAAGTGATTAAATTATTGAATTTTTTTGCACCATAGATAAAATATTAAAAATTCGATCGCGCATGTGGCGCCTGTCTATAATCATATCAATAGCCCCTTTCTCTAAAAGAAATTCAGATCGCTGAAAACCTTCGGGGAGAGTTTCACGAACTGTCTGTTCTATAACACGCGGCCCTGCAAAACCGATCAACGCATTTGGCTCTGCTATATTGATATCCCCAAGCATCGCCAGACTGGCAGATACGCCTCCCATTGTTGGATCGGTCATAACGGATATAAAAGGTAAGCCATAATCTGACATTTTATTCAGTGATGCAGAAGTTTTCGCCATCTGCATTAAAGAAAAGAGAGACTCTTGCATTCTAGCACCACCACTTGCCGAGAAGCAGACTAAGGGCGCTCGGGCAGCAATGGCGGCGTCTACAGCTCTCACAAAGCGTTCGCCAACAGCCGACCCCATTGATCCACCCATAAACGAGAATTCGAAAGCGCACGCAATTAGGTCTAAGCCTTTTAGGCGGCCTCGCATTACAATGAGCGCATCTTTTTCCCCAGTATTTTTCTGCGCTATAGATAAACGATCTCGATACTTTTTACTGTCTTTAAATTTCAGGGGATCTGATGACTCTAAATCGGCTGCTATTTCTTCTCTTCCATCAGAGTCTAAAAAAATATCTAATCTAGATCTGGCACTTATACGATCATGATGGGAGCATTTTGGGCATACATTTTTATTTCTCTCCATCTCGGCTTTATAAAGAACAGAAGAACAACTTGGGCATTTTGTCCATAAGCCCTCCGGGACGGCTTTTTTCTTTGAGCCGCCTGCAGTTCGTATGCTGCTAGGCATGAGTTTTTCAAACCAGCTCATGTCGACTCGACCCTCAGTTCACTTAAATAATATTAATCTTAACAGGTATTTTTATCTAGTGCGTCTCTCATGCTTTTAATTAATCGTCCTACATCTTCATGGATTTTAACTAAATCATTCCTAGAATCCTCAATTAATGACACAATAGCACTTCCAACAACAACAGCATCGGAAATCTTACCAATCGCCGCAGCCGTATGTGCATCTTTAATTCCAAATCCAACGCCTACAGGTAGTTTTGTTATTCCTCTAATTAATTCTAATTTTTTAGAGGCTTCCTCTATATTCAGACTTGCGGATCCAGTGACTCCTTTTAGGGAGACATAGTAGACGAATCCACTGGCAGCTTCTGTTAATTTTTTTATCCTATCTGATGAACTTGTAGGTGCTAATAGATATATAGGATCCAGTTCATTTTTATTGAGCTCCAGTAAGAACTCGCTTCCCTCTTCCGGCGGAAGATCTACAGTTAAAACTCCATCTACACCAGCTAATTTAGATTTAATTGCAAATTCTTGGTAACCCATAGCTTCAATGGGATTAAGATATCCCATCAAAACAATTGGAGTATTGTTGTCTACACTACGAAATTCTTCAACAATTTCCAAAATATCATGGATTGTAATTTCATTTACTAATGCTCTCTCACTGGCACGTTGAATCACAGGACCATCGGCCATTGGATCTGAGAAAGGTACGCCTATTTCTATTATATCCGCACCATTATTGACGAGGGTATGCAAAAGAGGAACGGTAGAAGCTTTATCGGGATCTCCTGCAGTGATAAAAGGGATAAGTGCTGTCTTTTTGTTATCTTTTAAAAGTGATAATTTTTCGGTAATCCTTGTCACAGACTAAGCCCCTCTCTGGCTGCGACGGTATTCATATCTTTATCACCTCGTCCCGATAGATTTATAAGTATGGTTTGATCTTTTGCCATCTCACCAGCTAATTTCATCGCATAAGCGATAGCGTGACTTGTTTCTAATGCTGGCATTATTCCTTCGACTTGCGTGAGCTTATGAAAAGCCTTCAGAGCATCATCATCGGTCACTGCTACATAATTTGCCCTTCCTGTGTCTTTCAGCCAAGCATGTTCCGGGCCTACTCCTGGGTAGTCTAATCCAGCAGAAATCGAGTGCGTCTCAGTGATTTGTCCATGCACATCCTCAATCAAATAAGTTCTATTTCCGTGCAACACTCCGGGTTTTCCTGCGCAGAGAGGGGCTGCATGCCTCCCGGTATTAAGTCCATCACCAGCTGCCTCTACACCATGAATGGCAACTTCGCTGTCCTCTAAGAAGGGATAAAAAAGACCGATAGCGTTTGAGCCTCCTCCTACGCATGCCACCAATGCATCCGGTAACTTACCTGTCATTTGAAGCATTTGTTCACGTGATTCTCTACCTATGATGGCTTGAAAATCTCTTACCATGGAGGGATATGGGTGCGGCCCAGCGACAGTTCCTATAATATAAAATGTTTCATCCACGTATGTGACCCAATCTCTCATCGCCTCATTAAGAGCATCTTTGAGAGTTCGTGACCCAGAGGAAACGGCTCTTACTTCTGCCCCTAAAAGTTTCATACGATAAACATTAGCCTCTTGACGAACAATATCTACCTCTCCCATATAAACTATGCATTCTAAGCCAAGTCTTGCAGCAACTGTTGCTGTTGCTACCCCATGTTGACCGGCGCCAGTTTCAGCAATTATTCTCTTTTTTCCCATTCTTTTAGCTAAAAGAGCTTGGCCAATGCTGTTGTTAATTTTATGAGCACCAGTATGGTTAAGATCCTCTCTCTTTAAATAGATTCTTGCTCCCCCTATTTCATCGCTGAGTCTTTCCGCAAGATACATTGGAGTTGGTCGGCCAACAAAGTGCTGTAACTCTGCATCGAGCTCAGCTAAAAAATCAGGATCAGCCATGTACTTTTCATAGGCCAATCTTAACTCCTCTACAGGTTCCATTAGGGTCTCTGCTATAAAAGTACCGCCATAAGGGCCGAAGTGCCCCTTTTGATCTGACAATTTTTCGGATTTCATTTAAACCTTTCTCCGTTACGCACAGCTTTCATAAATTCTGATATTTTGGACGGGTCTTTAATACCTGGCGATGATTCTACACCGCCGCTGACATCAACTGCATATGGGCAGACTTTATCGATTGCTTCTTCAACATTATCAGCAGTTAGACCACCCGCTAAAATACTTTTTCTCGCTAATTCGGTTGGAATTAAATCCCAATCGAATGATTGTCCTGTTCCTCCAGGTAAATCTGGAATAAAAGCATCGAGTAAAAAGCCTTTTGAATTTTTAAAATCTTCAATTTGTTTCATATCTATTTTCTTATTTACCCTAATTGCTTTAATCCATGACTTATTGAATTGTGAACAAAATTTTTGGTCTTCATCACCATGAAATTGAAGTAGGTCGATTCTAACTTTATTTATAATATCTGAAATAATATTAACTTCTGCATTAACAAACAAACCCACTATAGTTACGAACGGCGGCACAAAGTCACAAATCTCAATCGCTCTCTCGATCGATATATTTCTGGGGCTTGGCTCATAAAACACAAACCCAAGCGCATCAGCTCCCATTTCGATCGCTGATTCAGCATCTTCGCGCCGTGTAATCCCGCAAATTTTTACTCTTGTTCGCATAAGTCTATATTATGAATTAAAAAAAAGAAAAATATGGAAAAAATAAGCAGCTATTAGTCTAATTCAATAACCCTATTTATAATAAGTCTTAATTACCAATCATCCAAAGAAAAAGGGAAATCTCCATGACCACAAGGTAGGTCATGCTCGGGAGGATACTCCACGTGCTCGAAGTATAAGCCCTCAGGCGATGCCGTTATACCACCTCTTGCTCTTTCATGGTACTCCAAAACTTCTCTCGCCCAGCCTACTTGTTTTTCTTTCTTTCCTATCTCAATCAAAACTCCTGTAATGTTTCTTACCATATGTTGCAAAAAAGCATTTGCATGAAATTGTAAAATTACAAAATTATTTCTTTTTTTTATTTTTATTGAATGCATTTTTCGTATAGGACTTTTTGCTTGGCATCCCGAAGCCCGATAGCTCGAAAAATCATGCTCTCCCTCGATTTTTTTTGCTGCATCTTGCATCAAATTAATTTCTAAATCTTGATGTATCCAAGTTGCTCGATTACACATTAGAGAGCTTCTTGTCTTTTTGTTCAATATCAAATATTGGTATTTTCGGCTAATTGCTGAAAATCGAGCATGAAAATCATTATTCACAAAAGAAACCCAAATTATATTTACATCGTTAGGCAAATAAGCATTTCCTCCCATTAACCAATTTCTTTTTGTACGCTTTGATGTGGTATCAAAATGAATAACCTGGCCCATTCCATGAACGAGAGCATCAGTTCTACCAGCGCATATTACACTGATGGGATGATTGGCAACTTTTGAAAGCGCAAATTCTACCTCTCTTTGTATTGTTCTAATGCCTTCACATTGAGATTGCCAACCATGAAACTGACTACCATCATACTCAATTCCCATTGCTATTCTCATAAAGCAACTCCATGCGTGGAACTTTTCTTGGTTCTTGAAAAGGATACAGTTGTTTTTAAATTTCCATTTACTTAAATTTCATCGAGCAATATTTTTGCTTTCTGTTTCTCTTCTTGTGATCCTGTATCTAGAATTTCGTTAAGAATTCCTTTGGCTCCATCAAAGTCATCCATTTCAATATAGACCTTTGCAAGTTCGAGTTTAGAATCATTTATTGCTGTGTTACTTAATTTTTCAGAGGTTTGTGTTTGTTCGAACTTATCGTTATTAAAAGTTTCTTCTAAATTAATCGGCTCATCAAGCACTTTTTCACTATCTGAATCAATACGAAGTTCTGCTTGAGCCTCCTTCTCAATACTCTCACTAGATCCTAGATCGGCAATAAGCGCACTCAATGGTTCATCATTAAAAAATTGATCTCTATTTAAATCAATTCGGCCTTCTAACTCTTTCAATTTGTCTTCAAGCCTATCTCTTGTATGATTATTAGGAGCTAAAGTATCAATTGCTTTCGTTTTATCCTGTTTTACTTTTTTAGAATCCCCTTGATCAAAGGAATCAGGCAAGAAGCCTCTTTGTTTCAGCTCATTTTCCAGAATCTGCTGAAATCCTCGGTCATCAAGATTATGCTTTAGTTCTACCAATCTATCTCCTTGAGAATTGATCGATAACTGTATTTTCTCTAGTTGCTTTTGAAGTCCAATAAGCTCTTGAAAAATTGCTTTTGGAGAAGAATTGTTACTCTCATTATAATGACTAATATAATGATCTTTGGTGTTGCTAGATTTTTTTTCGGTTTGACTCAAGTTTCGATCATAATCTTTATCATTTAAATATGGGTTCATCCTTTTCTTTACCTGTTGAGATGATAGTTCTATTGCTGATATTTTTTTCTTCCCCTTTTTACTATTACTAATAAGTAATAGAGTAATGATGAAAAAACCGAAAACAATAGGCCATTCAGGTAAATTTTTATTTAAGATAAAATATCGTTTCTTTATTTCATTCGAAATTTCAAAAAACCCCCTTCTATCCGCTTTTAAGGGCAATTTCTCTTGATTGTTGGCTGGTGGTGAGTTTTCCTTAGATTCAGGGTTTCGATTTTGATTTTCGTCAAAATCCTTGTTTAGTGCGTTTTGAGTATTTTTTAAAATAAAATCTGCCTCAATTTTTTGGATTGCTGATATCTCTGGACTATCACTGTTGTATAAAATATTTTCTTTATCATCTGTTTCTTCAGTATAGGACTCGCTTACACTCTCTTCTAGATTATTTTGAATTTTTTTATCTTTTATAGAGTATTGTTTGGTATCACTATCAAGTTCACTGGTACCATTTGATTCTTTTATTTTAATAACTTTGGGTTCTAATCCTTTAGAAATAGGATTATTGGGTTTTGAAGAGCCTTCATCTTTTAATGTATTTTTCTGAGACTCCCACTCACTTTGTTGTTTTTGAAAAGAGGCAGCAGCAGCTTCTTTTGAGATTTTTAAAATTTCTATAGTATCAGGAATAACTAGAATTGAATTTTTTTTCAAATAATTTAGATTTCCATCAACAAAGGCATTTGGATTTACTTTTTTAATTGCAAAAAGCATCTGCTCGATACTTACACCCTCCGGGCGAAGACTATTTGCGATACTCCAGATAGTTTCATTTTCCCCAGCTGGACCATAGGAATTTAGCTCGCTAGAATTAGTGCTTTTATTACTTAACCCTTGTTCAAAATTACCTTCTCTTTCAGCAGAGACAGCTTCAATGTTAATTTCAGCAGCCAGAGGGATACTTATACTAATCAAAATCAGGTAAAGCGTCAGCGACAATACCATCTTATTAAACATAAAACATTCCTCTTAAATATTTTTATTTTTATAAAACTTATTAAAGGCCTTTCATTAAAATTAAAAGAGCCCTTCTTAAAGGTTCTGCTGCGCCCCACAACAATTGGTCTCCGACAGTAAATACATTTAAAAAGTCTTCGCCCAAATTCATTTTTCTAATTCTACCAACAGGAATATCTAAGGTGCCGCTTACTCTAACCGGGCTCATGTAGTTAATAGAGCTGCTTTTATCATTATTGATCAATCGTACCCACGGATTAGAATTTGAAATCAATTGATGGACTTCATCTATAGATATATTCTTACTTAATTTTATGGTTAATGCCTGACTATGACATCTCATAGCTCCTATTCGAACACAGGTGCCATCAATGGGTATAGGTTGGCTACTCGTATCGAGTATTTTATTAGTTTCAGCTGAAGCCTTCCATTCCTCTTTCGACTGACCAGTTTTCATTTCAGCATCAATCCAGGGAATCAAGGACCCAGCTAGTGGTACTGTGAAGTTTTCTTTAGGAAAGTCATCTGATAGTAACGTTTGTGTAATTTTATCATCTATCTCGAGAATTTCCGAATAAGGTGACTCAAGATAGTCTGATACAGAATTACTAAGCTTGCCCATCTGTAAAATTAATTCTTTCATATTTTTTGCACCTGCTCCAGATGCGGCCTGATAGGTCATCGCACTTACCCACTCAATTGCATTGCTTTTGAAAAGCCCGCCAATAGCCATCAACATTAAACTGACAGTACAATTTCCACCGATGAAGTCTCTCTTCCCTTTTAGAATAGCTGAATCAATTACTTCTCTATTTATTGGATCAAGGACAATTACAGAACTATCTATCATTCTTAATTCTGACGCAGCATCTATCCAATACCCATCCCAACCAATATCTCTTAATCCCTTATAAACTTTTTTTGTATAGGAGCTTCCTTGGCATGTAACAATAACATCCATTTCTGATAACAAATTAATATCGAAGGCATCCCTTAATAAAGGAATTTTTTTTCCCACCTTAGGACCCTGTTCCCCAACTTGAGATGTTGTAAAAAAAATCGGTTTCTCTATATTTTCGAAATCTTTTTCCTCTAACATACGATTGATGAGAACTGATCCCACCATTCCGCGCCAACCTACAAAGCCCACTTTTTTCATTTTCTCATTATCTCAATTAATTTAACTCTGAAATCACCGCATCACCCATTTCTTGACATCCTACTTCAGTCATTCCTAATGACATGATATCTGGTGTGCGCAAACCATTACTAAGTACTTTGTCAACCGCAGACTCTACTTGTTTTGCCATACCTTCCTCATTAAAACCATATCGCAACATCATGGCAACAGAAAGAATTGTAGCCAACGGATTTGCTTTATTTTTTCCTGCAATATCAGGAGCTGATCCATGAATTGGCTCATACATTCCTTGTCCCCGATCGTTGATTGACGCCGAACCAAGCATTCCGATAGAGCCAGTAAGCATTGCGGCACAATCAGACAAAATGTCTCCAAACAAATTAGTTGTTACGATAACATCGAATTGTTTCGGATTTTTCACTAATTGCATTGCCGCATTATCAACATACATATGAGATAATTTCACGTCAGGAAATTCTTCTTCTATGATATTGGTAACCACCTCTCTCCATAATTCTGTGCTTTCTAAAACATTCGCCTTGTCAACTGAACATATCGTTTTATTACGCTGCATGGCAATCTTTCCAGCTATGCGAGCAATTCTAGCAACTTCATCCTCGGAGTAAGAGAGAGTATTAAAACCTCTCCGCTTACCATTAGGCTCTCTCGTTATGCCTCGAGGTTCACCGAAATAAATACCCGAAGTCAGTTCGCGTACAATCATTATATCGAGCCCTGAAACAATTTCAGGTCTGAGAGTCGAGGCACCTACTAATTGGGGTGCTAATATTGCTGGTCTCAGGTTTGAAAATAAATTTAACTCCGAGCGAAGTCCTAAAAGTCCTCTTTCTGGCCTTTCAGTCATTGGTAGTGTCTCCCATTTAGCACCACCCACCGCTCCTAGTAAGATCGCATCAGCACTTTTTGCCATATCTAAAGTTAATTTCGGAAGGGGTGTCCCCAAGGCATCATAAGCTGCACCCCCAATAAGCCCCTCATCAACTTCTATTTTAAGGCCCTCTGTGGCCAATTTATCCAAAACTTTAGCAGCCTCATTGATGACCTCGGGGCCAATTCCATCACCAGGAAGAATAAGTATTTTCTTTATCATTTTTGTCACTCATTACCAATTAATCAAAAAGCCATGGAGTTTTATTTTTTTGACGAATTTCATATGCTTTTATTTTTTGTGTATGTTGTAAAGTCAGCCCGATATCATCCAAGCCCTCTAGGAGACAATGTTTTCTAAATTTATCAACATCAAATGAAATATTTATATCATTGGGAAGATTTATAATTTGATCAACTAAGTTTACACTTATAGTTAAGGCTTGTTTTTTTGTTGCTTTATCAAATAAGGTATCAATGGTTTCGTTACTTAAAGTAATTGGCAAAACTCCATTTTTAAAAATATTATTAAAAAAGATTTCCGCAAAACTGGGGGCAATTATTACTTTAAACCCATAATCCCGTAATGCCCATGGGGCATGCTCTCTAGACGAACCACAACCGAAATTTTCGCGTGTTAGTAAAATACTAGCTTCAGTGTACCTCGGATCATTCAAAACGAATTCTTTATTTAATTTCCTTTTGGAATTATCCATACCTGGCTCTCCGGTATCCAGATAGCGCCAATCATCGAATAAATTAGGGCCAAAACCTGATCTCTTGATAGATCTCAAAAATTGCTTTGGTATTATCGCATCAGTATCTACATTTGATCTATCAAGTGGGCACACAATACCGGAAAAATTATTAAATTTTTTCATCTTATAATTTTCTTACATCTATAAAATGACCCGCAACTGCTGCTGCTGCAGCCATTGCTGGGCTCACTAAATGTGTTCGACCACCTTGCCCCTGTCGTCCCTCAAAATTCCTATTTGAAGTCGAGGCGCATCGCTCTCCAGACTCAAGACGATCAGCGTTCATAGCTAAGCACATTGAGCATCCTGGCTCTCTCCATTCAAACCCCGCTTCTATAAAAATCTTATCTAACCCCTCATCCTCTGCTTGGCGCTTTACTAAGCCTGAACCAGGAACAACCAATGCTTGGCTGATTTTTTTTGAAACTTTCTTTCCTTGTGCGACCTCGGCAGCAGACCTTAAGTCTTCAATCCTGGAATTTGTGCATGACCCTATGAATACTTTATCAATCTGAATATCCTGTATGGGGGTATTTGCCTCGAGGTCCATATACTGAAGTGCTCTTCTCATTCCATCTGCTTTTGTCTGATCAAATTCAGAATCTGGATTAGGAACTTCTCCATCTATAGCGACAACCATTTCTGGTGATGTGCCCCACGTCACTTGTGGCTTAATTTCTTCGGCTTTAATTTTTATCACTTTGTCAAATTTTGCCTCTGGGTCTGACGTTAAAGTTTCCCAATATTCCACTGCTTTTTTCCAATGCTCTCCTTTTGGAGCGAAAGGCCTATCTTTAACATAATCTATCGTCTTTTGATCAACCCCCACAAAACCTGCCCGAGCACCAGCTTCAATAGCCATATTGCATACAGTCATTCGCCCCTCAATCGATAGCTTTTTTATTCCGGACCCGCCAAACTCAATAGCAAAGCCAGTGCCTCCAGCAGTCCCAATTTCCCCAATAATTGCCAAAACAATATCCTTTGCCGAAACGCCAGATCCGATGTTCCCGTTTACTTCAATAAGCATGGATTTAGATTTTTTTTGTATCAAGCATTGTGTTGCCAAAACATGTTCCACTTCGGACGTGCCTATTCCATGCGCTAGTGCGCCAAAAGCACCATGGGTTGAAGTATGTGAGTCACCACATACAACGGTCATTCCGGGCAATGTTGCACCTTGCTCAGGCCCAACAATATGAACTATGCCTTGTCTTTTATCTCCCATTTTAAATTCTGTAATTCCAAAATCAGAGCAATTTTTATCCAATGTTTCGACTTGTATTCGAGAAATGGGGTCTAAAATACCTTTTACGCCACTTGATCTCTCATGTTGCGTGGTAGGAACATTGTGATCAGGCACTGCTAGATTTGCATCCAATCGCCATGGCTTTCTTCCGGAAATTCGAAGGCCTTCAAAGGCTTGGGGTGATGTGACCTCATGAACTAACTGTCTATCGACATACAACAAACAAGTTCCATCACCCTCCTCATGCACAAGGTGTGAATCCCACAATTTATCGTAAAGAGTCTTTGCCATATATAAATTTCCCAAAAATTCATGACTTTCACAAGAATAGCGTTTATTATTGATAACTACAATTCATATTAATTATAAATTATATTCTAAAAGGTTATCAATGGATATTGCACTTCTCCAGGCGTTTAAAGCAGTCGCAGAGAAAGGGTCTTTTTCGAACGCAGCCTCAGAACTTTTCATAACACAACCAGCAGTAAGTAAACGTATCAGACAATTAGAGGAATCTCTCGGTCTCCAGTTATTTGATAGAATTGGCCGAAAAGTTTACTTAACTGATTCTGGACAGGCTCTTTTACCCAAAGCAAAGCAACTTATTTTTGACGCTAATGAAATTACAGCGAGTTTACAAAACTTAAATAAAGACGTGAAAGGCAAACTCATTATGAGTACAAGCCATCACATTGGATTGCATAGACTATCCAGGCCATTAAGAAGCTTCATTGAAACCTTTCCCGATGTTGACTTAGATATTAAATTTTTAGACTCAGAGGCCGCATGCAAGGCAGTTGAAGTTGGTGACATTGAATTAGCTATTGCTACATTGCCACCTTATTCTTCATCCAATCTAAAGATGAATCAAATATGGAATGACCCGCTTGTTTTTATGATCTCAAGAAAAAATAATTTAGCCGGAAAATCAGATATTGAATTTGAGGAGCTCTTGAAAGAGCCAACTGTTTTACCAAGAAGAAGTACTTTCACTAGACGCATATTAGAGGATGAGGTTAAGAGGCATAACCTTTCACTAAATATTGCGATGGAAACAAATTATTTAGAAACATTGCAAATGTTAGCTACTACTGGTGTCGGTTGGAGCTTGTTGCCAAAATCGTTACTGAACGAAGACGTATCCACTGTAAAAGTACGAGGTATAAATTTATCCCGCGAATTGGGCTCTATCGTGCATAAAAAACGCACTCTATCTAATGCCGCATCAGCTATGCTATCTATATGCGCAAACTATGCTTAGTAAATAAATATTAAATTGATTCAGGGATAGACCTATTATTTTTTTGTCCTCGAATACTTTCTACCCATGAGAGTAAAACAGGAACCAAGAATAAAACAACAAGTGTAGAGAATCCTAGCCCAAATGAAATTGAAATAGCCATTGGTATCAGAAATTGGGCTTGTAAAGATGTTTCAAACAACAAGGGAAGTAGGCCGGCGATAGTTGTCAAAGAGGTCAGTAATACAGCTCTCAATCTAAGGCAAGAGGCCCTAATTATTGCATCATCAGTACCCACTCCTTGCTGAACTAAATTCTTATAAAAAACCACTAATATTATCGAATCGTTTACAACCACCCCAGACAGGGCAAATAATCCAAACATAGATAAAATTGTTGGTGTTACATCCATAACAAAATGACCAAGGAGCGCGCCAACTAAACCGAAAGGAATAATCGCCATGACTATTAGGGGCCAACTGTATGACCCAAAAACCCATGCTAAGACTATGTAGATCATCGCAAGAGCAAAAAAAGCTCCATATTTCATATCCTCTAGCGTTGCTTTCTGATCCTCAGCTCGACCTGCAAATTTCCAATCGATATTATACTTTTCTTCCAATGCTGGTAATATTTGTTGCCTCAGTTGAGAGCGGATTTTATTTGAATTAGCGACTTTGCTGTTTACATCCGCATAAACGGTTACAGCCAATTCTCCATCAGAATGTCTTAGCGCTTGGAACCCCCTACGTTCTTCTAAATCGACAACTGATTGCATCGAAACTGTTTTTTTGTTTTTTAAAAATAGATTGAAATCATCCAATGCGGTTAATCTAAAGCGCTCTTTATCGGGCAAACTTACCCTTACTTCTATTTCTTCATTACTCTCGTTGAAGATCTGTGTTAGATAGCCATCAAACGATCCTCGAAACTGCTTTCCAACCTCATCAACAGTAAGCCCCAATGAATCGCCGAGTGCATTTAAGCTAAAAACCAATTGTTGTTGACCGTAGGGCGCATCATCTTCTACAGACTTCGCGCCCGGTATTGCACTAATTACCTCTGACAGATCTAAAGATGCTTTTTTTAAATTTTCAATAGAGCCTCCAGATAATCTAACCTCTATGTTCCGACCTGGATGCCCCCCTTTTCTGACGGCTGTAACAAAATACTCCAGACCTGAGGGAAGCTCTAACTTTGATTCCCACTTTTTAATAAAATCCTCATTTGTTATGTTCCTAGTATCACTCGGAATTAATTCCACAAATACCGACGTAAATTGATCGCCTTTTTTTGTTTTTCTTGCGTTTGCATAGTACCCAAGGCCATTTGAAAGAGTTGATACTTTGAGTAATTTTCCACCAAAAAATTCATCTGTTTCGTATAGTGCTTTTTCTATTTCTTGCCCAAATTTTTCAACTTTCTCTCGCGGCGTCCCTGAAACAAATGCCGCAGTGGCTACAATTATATTTTCTGGCACATTAGGGAAAAAGGAAAATCCGATACGATCACTTTTCATTAAACCATAAACAAGCACTATTGAAGCCAGCGCAATTGCAACGGTAGATAATCGATTTTTAATTGACCAAGTTATTGCATTTTTAAATGGCTGATCTCGAAATTTATTAAACCGCTGCTCTAGTTTAATACGCATTCCATTCTTCTTATTCATCTTTTGATTCTTGAAACTTTGTCTTAAGTGTCCAGGAAGAATAAGAAAACTTTCAATCAATGAAGCAATGATTACACAAACTATCACAAATGGAATATCGCCTAAAAACTTCCCAATTATTCCAGATATGGCAAACAGAGGTATAAAAGCGGCAATGGTGGTAAGAGATGAGGACAGAACTGGTGCCAACATTCGTCTTGCTCCATTTTCAGCAGCATGGGCAGGATTGTCTCCTGTGCTAAATTGTGCCAATGCATCTTCTCCAACAACAATGGCATCATCAACAATTATGCCCAAAGCCATTATAAGCGCAAACAACGAGATCATATTGATGCTACCACCTGCAACGTAGATAATTGCTAGAGTTGCCATGAAAGAAACTGGTATGCCAATGGTTACCCAAAAAGCAACTCTTCCATTCAAAAATAGAAATAAAATAGCAACTACCAATATGAGTCCACCAAGACCATTTTTTATAAGCAGATTGATTCGATCCTTTATTAACGACCAACTGGCATCATAAACGACTAGATTTATACCTGGGGGGAGATCATTTTTTGATTGATCGACCCAGGTCTCAAGAATTTTTGCTGATTGAAGGGAATCTGCTGACGCAGAACGCTCCAGAATCATCTCAACCGCTGGCTTTTCTCGATAATAAACCTTTACGAGATTGGGTCTAGCGCGACGCTCAACAGTGGCTATATCGCGCACTCTGATTAATCTTCCGTCATTGTCAGCTATCAGGGGAATGTCCTCAAAACCAGACTCACTACGTCTTTGACTTATTGTACGAATTTCTCTCACAACGTCGTTCTTGCCTACGGTACCAGCAGGCAAATCCTTTGAAGTAGTAGAAATCTTTTGGCTAATTTCTGATAAAGGCATTGATAGCTCTTCTAAAGACTTTTGCGGAACTTGAATTAAAATTTCCTCTTCCGGCAAACCATTTACCTTGATTCTTGCAATACCTTTATCTGAAAGCTCTCTATCTATTTGATGAACAATCGGCCTTAGTTCATCAAGATCTTTCGGTCCAAAAATAAGCATGCGGGCAATCTGTTCGTATTTAACTGCATGGCTAATTTTTGGTTTATCTGCACTATCAGGTAAATTGCGTACACCGTTTACAAGTTCCTCAGCGCGCAATGTGGCGGCTCCCATATCGGTGCCTTCAGGGAACTCTAAACTAATAACGCTGACGCCTTGGCTAGATGTTGATGACATCTTTTTTAAATTATCAGTGTTTCGTAAGGAATATTCGATAGGCTGGGTGAGGGATTTCTCAACATCTTCTGCGGAGGCTCCATCCCATAGTGTATGCACAGTTACTACCTCAACTGCAAAATTTGGGAAAAATTGAACATTAAGCTTACTTAGCCCCCAAGCGCCAAATAAAATCATTACTGCCATTAATAAATTCGCTGCAACTCTATGCTGCGCGAATACACTAATCAAATCTCTGTTGGAATTAGATGGCATATTACTTGTCCAAGGATTCTCTTATCAGCAATCCATCGATAGCATTTGGCAGTTGCGTAGTTATAACCTTTTCTCCGCTTTTTAACTTAGGGCTTTTTACTATCACTCGAGTATTATCATCATCTATACGCATCTCTCCAACTCGCTCAACAAACAACCCTCTTATTCTATTATTCTTGTCTACTCTATAAATTTTATTATTTCCATAAATTGCCTCTTGAGGCAAAGATATTGCATTCTCTAACTCAGGAAGTATTAAATCGAGTTTTACAAATCGGCCTTGATGTAAATAATCATTAATCGCCTGAATTTCAAATATTCCCTCTGCTCCTCCACTACCCTCTGCAATTAATCCAGATAAACTCCTCAATTTTGCTGTTATTTGCACACCATCTAATTGACCTATTACCCGAAGCACTTTTCCTTCCCTTTGGGAATTCTGAATTATTGATAAAAATCGATTTGGGATTTGGGCCCTTAAAATCATCTCTGATGTATCATATACATTTATAAGGGGCTCCCCTACTCTTACTCGCTGGCCAGGTGAGATATATAGCTTGGAAACTCTGCCATCGAATGGGGCCTTTATGTTACAACGGTCTAATTCTAATTTAGCTCGATCATAGAGTGCCTTCAATCTTAGTCTTTTAGCTTTAAGTTCTAAAAACTTTGCCTCTGCATTATCAAGTGATGATTGTGATATAACTTTTTTTTCTGCCAACTTAGCAAATCTTTTCACTTCTTTTTCTGCGAATTCAAAAGAGGCGCTAATCTCTCTCAGCTCTGCGTCTCTCTCGACTAACTTTAATTTTGCATCAACATCATCTAATTGAATCAAAACTTGGTTTTTTTTAAAACTATCACCTTCAATAAAATTAATTTTCTTAATATCTGTTTCTGAAGAGGCTTTTAGCTCAGATGACCATAGAGAAGATACTTTTCCATAAAGTTTTATGGAGGGAGATTGAGATTTCTTTATTATTTTCTCAGCATTAACTAGCCAAGCCTTCTCAACCAATCCAACAGGCTTCGCTTCAGGCTTTGTTGCAATAAGAATAATTGCCACACAGAAGGCGATACCTATAATAAAAAGCGGTAGAAGTCTTCTAAAATTTAAATTAAATTTTTTAATATTTATGTTCATCTGTACTCTTCAGAGGAAAAAAATCCAAAAACGTTCACTTAATTTTTCATATCTTTTAAGTATTAGAAGACTCTGTCACAAAATACCAAGCAATAATACCTCCAAAGAGCGCAATAACACTTGAAATAGCAAAAGTCTCCCCAGGACCAAGTGAATCCCACAAAAAACCACTTCCCAGTGCCCCAAGTGCTCCCCCGGCCCCAAAGCTAAGACTCGAGTAAAGGGCTTGCCCTCTGCCCTGGAAGCGTCCTTGAAAATACTGATTTACTAAATGAATTGCGGCTGCATGGAAGGTGCCAAAAGTTGCTGCATGTAAAAGTTGTGCGAACAAGAGGGTCGGCAACGAGTTTGAGAGGTACCCTATAAGGACCCACCGAATCGCGGCTAAAAATAAACTCACTGCTAATACTTTCTGGGCGCCCCATATTGCAAGTAATTTATACATGATGATAAACATGATTACTTCAGCAAAAACTCCGAGAGCCCATAACTGTCCTATTGAAGATTTGCTGTACCCAATTTGCTCAAGATGAATCGAAAAAAAGGCATAATATGGTCCATGACTAAATTGCATAAGAAAAGCAGCAATAAAAAAAGCAATAATAGCTGGTTTTTTAAGAACAAAGATAAGCCCCTGCTCGTTTTTATTATCATTTTTATTTTTCGGGTCAGCTACACATAACGAACTTATCCAAAGACTGCAAAAAATGAACATTACTGCTGGTAAAATTATTTCCGTATCGAATCGATCTACAAATAATCCCAAAATAGTGACTGTAAAAATGAACCCAATCGAACCCCAAACACGAATGCGTGCATACCTGGAGGCCTTATCTTTGAGATATGAAAATGTAATTACTTCAAATTGTGGTAAAGAGGCGTTCCAAAAAAAACTATAAAGAGCCATAACAATGGCAATTGACCAGAAACTAAAAGAAAAAAACATCGCGCCAAAAACGAATATTGATAATAATGAAGCTGCTCTTACAATAGCTATACGTTGGTCAAGATGGTCGCCTAACCATCCCCAAATATTTGGTGCAATGATTTTTGTTGCCATTAATATCGCTAGTAATTGCCCTATCTCTACTGCATCAAAGCCTCTTCCCTGCAAAAAGAGGCCCCAATATGGTACCAATGCACCTAAAATTGAAAAATAAAAAAAATAAAATGCTGAGAGCCGCCAATATGGCATCTTAATTATTTCCTTTAATTATCAGAAGAAAAGTATCAGAAAAAAATACTATGTTGATATGTTCGGTGGGATATCTGGAGCATCGGAACTTACATGTCCATTCTGACCCCTTTGGCGAAGAGCATGATCTAAAAGCACGATCGCTACCATCGCTTCACATATCGGTACAGCACGAATACCCACACATGGATCGTGGCGACCTTTTGTTACAATCCCTATACTTTCACCTTTCTCATTAACAGTTTTTGCTTCAAGTCTAATACTTGACGTGGGCTTAAACGCAACCTTTGCAACAATATCTTGCCCGCTAGAAATTCCCCCCAGTGTTCCTCCAGCATTATTTGAAAGAAATCCATCCTTTGTAATTTGATCTCTATGCTCGGTTCCTTTTTGGGTTACACTTTGAAAACCTGACCCAATCTCAACTCCTTTTGTTGCATTGATACTCATCAAAGCATGGGCAATGTCAGCATCCAGTCTATCGAAAACAGGCTCACCCCACCCGGGCTTGACATTACTGGCAACTATAGAAATTTCTGCACCTATAGAGTCACCAGACTTTCTGAGTGCATCCATGTATTCCTCTAACTCCGAAACTTGATCTTGATCTGGCCAGAAGAACGGATTTTTTTCAACGGAGTTCCAATCAAACTCTTTTGGTTTTATCTCTCCAAGAGACGATAAATAACCATTTATATTTGTATCAAATATGGTATTCAAGCATTTTTTTGCAACTGCTCCCGCTGCAACCCTCATGGCAGTTTCTCTAGCAGAAGATCGTCCTCCTCCTCTGTAATCACGAATTCCATATTTTTGTAGGTAAGTATAATCTGCATGTCCAGGCCGGAATTTTTTTTGAATATCTCCATAATCTTTTGAGCGCTGATCTGTGTTTCTAATAAGAAGACCAATTGGAGTTCCTGTGGTCCTCCCTTCAAAAACACCAGAAAGAATTTCTATTTCATCAAGTTCTCTTCTTTGGGTTGTATGACGCGTTTTCCCCGGCCGCCGACGATCAAGGTCGGGTTGAATATCAAGCTCTGATAGAGAAACCCCAGGGGGGCATCCATCAATTACACATCCAATAGCTGGGCCATGGCTTTCACCAAAGGAGGTAACTGTAAATATTTTTCCGATTGTATTTCCTGACATATCTAGTATTGTATCAGCGCCTTGACAGAAAGCACTAAATTCCTAGTGAATTATTCCAACCAATTGTTTACCCTGATTATATCCTCCCTCGCCAGCACTCCGGCTGATTGGAGTAAAGTAAGCGTATGAAGAATATAATCATACTTTGACTGAGCATAATCTTTCCTGGCGCGAAAAAAATCACGCTGACTATTCAAAACATCGACCAAAGAACGAGTGCCGGCCTCGAAGCCGGCCTCCGTTGCCTCAAGAGCTGCGATTGCAGACTTTTCTGTCGCCTCAAAAGCTTTTACGGTGCTTATACTTGATTGTACTCCCAAAAATGACTCTCTGACCCTTCTCCTTATAGAGCGTTCTTCTTTTTCTAACAGCTCTTTTGCAGAGTCATATCGAAAACTCGCTTGTCGGTATGCCGATGAGGTCTTTCCTCCACTATAAATCGGTATTTGAAGCTCAATACCAATAACAGCAGTATCAGTATCTGTTCCTTTGTTATCTTCAATTCTTGTTTTACCCACAGAGCCCACAAGATCAATTTTTGGTAAATGACCGGATCTTTGAATTTTCATATCCTTATATGCAATCTCTCTATTTAATCTAGCTACTAATACTTCTGGATTATTTTTTAGAGCTAAATTGATCCAATGGTCAACAGTATTTGGGGTGGGATTTACTAAAGTAATATTATCTTTCAAGGGAGCAATCTTACCATCTGAGTTTTTAATAATTTCTCTAATTTCTTCAATTGCATTATCAAGTTTGCTTCTCGCAAGAATCAAACTCGCTTTGGATCGATCATAACGAGCTTGAACCTCAAGAACGCTTGTTATGGCAACAAGGCCTACACTGAATCTTTCTTTTTCTTGCTGAAGCTGCCTCGATATAGCACGTTCCTCTTTTTCTGAAAATAAGAGGCCATCTTTTTTCGAGAGAATATTAAAATAGGATCTGGATAAGCGCATGATTAGGTCTTGCTCGGCAATTTTGAGTTTATTGTCTGATTTCTTTACCTCAGTTTTACTTTTTTGTAAGGCCAAGAATCGGTCTTGCCGGAAAAGTGGCTGTCGAAGAGTAAGACTGGCGCTATTTGAAGTAAATTTTTTTATGCCAGTCGCGAGCGTTGGTGATGATTTAATATTATTTTGAGTGTATGAATAATCTCCACCCAGATTAAGGCTAGGGAGTAAATCCGAAAAAGCAATATTTTCCGCCTCATATTCTGCTTTTTGATTAGCCTTAGCTGATCGAATTAAAGAATCATTTTCTCTAGCCATCTCATATAAAGCTAGTAAATTCTCTGCACCACAACCTGCAGAAAAGATAACACTTATTATCAAGACGATCACATTCTTTTTCATTACAAAAATACACTCAAGTTATTTAGTTTTATTCTATATCACATTGGCGGAACAAGTAACTGGGGGTCAATTCGATGATTTCTCAAATTGATTCGCCAATCCAAATGCGGCCCTGTTGATCTACCGGTCGAACCCATTCTACCAATAACTTCTCCTTTTTTTACAACTTGACCCTCACTTACATTTATTTCACTCAAATGAAGAAAAGACGAAGAAAGCCTATAGCCATGATCTAAAATAAGTGTTTGACCAGAAAAAAAGTTATCAATTTGCACTAAGGTAACAATTCCATCTGCTGGCGCAACGATTAGATCCCCGCTTTTTCCTGCTATATCGATACCATAATGCGGTCGTCGTGGTTCTCCATTGAGGATTCTCTGACTACCGTACACCCCTGAGATAAGTCCCTTAGCTGGCCAAATGAATCCAGATTTGAAATATTCTTCTTGAATAAGCAGCGCTCTAGCTCTTTTAATTTGATTTATTTCCTTATTGATCCTGGTCAAATCTTTTTTTGATGTAGGTGAAACCTGATGAGTTGAAAGTCCCTCGATTCTTTGAGTGTTGTAGTTCCTTTTTTTTATTTGGTAGGTAGTTATTCTTGTTTTACCTTTTGTCGGTTTAATTGTAACTACTACTTCTCGAGAAGCGTCTCGACCAAAACCTAATAAATAAAACCCCGTTTTAGTAATATCTAACTTTTCATCATCTTGCCAAACATCTGATCTTTCAGCTAAGCTACCAATTACTAAACCTCCCTGAGTAAAATTACCTTTTATAATCGCTTCACATAAAGCCTGGGGCAAAAAAAACCCAATGCCTAGGGCAAATATAAGCCTCTGCCATATTGAAATATGAGTCGTAGAGCTTGATACTCTTGTCATGATTTCCTCGAAAAATATTAACTTACGATCAATGCCTTATTCTTGGGCAGAATTATTCCAAATGATATCTCGATATAGACGAGAATTGATAAGCGCGAATATCGTTGCCATCTTTGGCGCATTAGTGTCAGTCCCGATTCCATTGTTAATTCCCCTCTTAGTTGATGAGGTTCTTTTAGAGCAGCCTGGTGCATCGGTAGCATTTATGCAAAGTATATTTCCCCTATCGTGGCATGGACCAACCCTCTACCTTAGCTCCATACTAGCACTAACTTTAATACTACGATTTTTTACACTGATTTTTAATGTATGGCAAACAAAAGAGTTTACAAATATTTCAAAAGATATGATTTTCCGAATACGGAGAGATCTTCTTCTGCGATTACAACGTATTTCTATGTCCGACTATGAAACGCTTGGGAGTAGTACCGTAGCTTCTCATCTAGTTACCGATTTGGATGATATTGATAAATTTGTAAGTCAAACAACCAGTAAATTTATTGTTGCTGTTTTAAGTGTAATTGGAACAGCTATTGTTTTGCTATGGATGCATTGGCAGCTCGCTTTATTCATATTACTTTTAAATCCAGTTGTAATTTACTTTACTACCGCTTTTGGGAGAAAAGTAAAGAAGTTAAAATATCGAGAAAATCGCTCTTATCAAGCTTTCCAGGAGGCTCTATCAGAGACACTTGATTCAATTCAAGAAGTGCGAGCATCGAATCGAGAAGGTCATTACATTAAAAAAGTTATAAATACCGCAAGTAAAATTCGGGATGACTCTGCCAATTTTACTTGGAAGTCTGATGCAGCAAACCGCCTATCGCTTATGATTTTTCTTTTTGGGTTTGATATCTTCAGAATCCTATCCATGGTAATGGTTTTATATTCTGATTTAAGTATCGGTGAAATGCTAGCGGTGTTTGCATACCTTTGGTTTATGATGGCTCCAGTTCAAGAGATTCTTAATATTCAATATGCTTTCCATGGAGCAAAGGCAGCTCTATCAAGAATTAATCAGGTGATGGATGTCGATTTAGAGCCAATTTTTCCTCATAAAAAAAATCCATTTCATACAACAACCAGTATTCAATTTAAAAATATTTTTTTCTCGTATGATAATGAAATATCTGTTTTGAATGGTTTAAATTTATATATTGAGAAAGGGGAAAAAATCGCATTAGTTGGGGCAAGTGGAGGAGGGAAAACTACCTTAATTCAAATTCTTCTTGGTCTTTATAAGCCACAGAAAGGAAATATCTACTTTGATGGTGTACCAGTCGAGGAAATTGGACTAGATGTTGTCAGAGATAATGTCGCTACGGTTTTACAAAATCCAACATTATTCAATGCTTCAGTGAAAGAAAATTTAACACTAGGTAGAGATTTTTCGAATGACGAATTATGGCATGCTCTATCAGTAGCTCAGCTAACAAAAACTATAGATGATTTACCAAAAAAGCTAGATACGCTCATAGGGCAAAATGGCATACGTCTCTCTGGGGGTCAACGCCAGAGATTAGCTGTAGCCAGATTAGTCTTAAGTGACCCAAAGGTCGTGATATTAGATGAGGCAACATCAGCGCTAGATACTAATACAGAGAGTGATTTGCATAAGGCGCTTCAAAAATTCTTACAGGATAAAACAACAATTATTGTAGCTCATCGATTGAGTGCCGTAAGGCAAGCTGACAAGGTATTTGTTTTTGAAAATGGACAAATTGTTGAGAATGGTTCTCATGAGCAATTAATCAGCAATAAAGGCCTGTACGCGAGCCTGTATCAAGAACAGAGAAAAGAAAAATTAGTCTAGTGGGAATTATCATATTATAATCGAGAGAGCATGTGTTGTAAGATTTTTGGCGCATGCATATCAGTTTTTTTCTTTATGGTGTAAACATGCCTTACTTTATTTATTTCGTTAATATTAATCCGTCTAATAATGTAAAAACTTTAGAATATATCGACAAAATCGATAACTACAAAGAAGCAAGAGTGATCGCCAGGGAAAATAGAGCTACTTTGGAGAAATCTTCAAATAGAGAATGTAGAATGATATTTGCAAAAAATAATATTGAAGCGGAAAAACTTTTAAGCGCACCTCGAGAAGAGCGCGTTATAGGAGAAGATTAAGCTTTTATTAATCTTGTAAAGCTAGATACAGTCTTAAATGAATTTCGCTCATATAGCCTACCTTTGCTAATTTAATCTGGTCCTCTTTCCCGACTATAAAATACGAGGGCACTCCTTTCACTCCCCAATCTTGTTTAATTTTACCGGATGAATCAGCAATAGTAAGGACCTCCCTACCTTCTATAAATTCCTTTATCTCAGTTATATTGTCGTAATCAAGTGCTATTGTTATGACTTTATAATCATTTGATATATTTTTAATACTTTGAAAAGTAAAGTTACAAATACCGCACCATGGAGCCCAAAAATATACTAATAATGGCTTCTCGCGAATAGTTTTAGTTGAGATGTATTTGTTGGTCACATCAAGTCCATCGATATCAGGCGCTTTACCACTTTGCATGCCTTGCGACTGCCATAAACTCATAAAAAAATACACAATAATAAAGATCAAAATATATTTTAATAAAGTTATTATTTTTGAATAAATAATTTTTTTCCTAGTCATAAGGTTAAATAGCCTTCCAAACTAAAATCATATTATCTGCAGGCATGTCAAATCTATCATCTAGAATAATATTATTTTCATACGCCACATCTTGTAACCAAGATATATCACGCACTCCCATCGAAGAATCTCTCATCCGAAGAGATTCATCAAATTCCTCATTACTTTTCGCTGTAAATTTCCCATTAATATTGAATGGCCCATATAATAAAAATTCATTATTTTTAATCAAGATCTCTGAAATACCGGAAAACATATCAACAATATTATCTACTGACATTATATGAGCTGTGTTCGCACTAAAAACAACGTCATAGTATTTTTTTGGCCAAACATCATTACTGACGTCAAGCTTTATCGGAAGTAAAATATTGTCGGTATTGGCATGGTTTATCCATGCTTTAATTCCAGCATGATTTTCAACTTTATCGCTTGTCTGCCATGTTAATGAGGCAAACTTTGAACCAAAGTACGCAGCATGCTGGCCAGTTCCACTACCGATCTCAAGAAGATGGCGTTTTGTATGAAGATATTTTTTTAAAATTGATAAAATTGGTTTTTTGTTTTGCTCGCATGATTCACTGTAGTAATAATCTAACATAAGACTAAATACCACAGCATCTCTTATATTTTTTGCCACTGCCGCAGAGACAAATACTGTTTCTTCCAATCTTAGGGGTCATATTCCTTTGGGTAGAAGGTTTTGGGAGATCACCATCTACATAGAACCAATGGCCCCGATGCTTCTTAAATTGGCTTCTCTCTCTATGAAATTTCACCTCATTATTTTCTTTATACTCAGCAACAAATTCTACAAAACCAGTTGTGTCATTTTGTTGACCGCCATCTACTTTTAAAATACTAAGGCCCAACCAGTTAGACTTTTCAGCCCAGCTACTTGTTGCCTTTCTATCAAATTCATCTCTGGATTTTGGGTGCAATGTCTCTCCAAGATAATCGATGGCTCCAACAACATATGCACAATATCGCGACCGCATTAACGCTTCAGCAGTCTTTGGTTTTTCCTTATTGTTTAAATATAGCCCGCAACATGAATCAAAAGGCTTGTCAGATGAGCAAAAACACGTTTCCATTATATATTATCAATTATTTGTTTTTTTTATCTTGATCTTAGTTTCTCTACGACACGATGACTTATTTTTTTAAAGATTTTTCTTTTTACGCCCTGAACAATCACATATTTAACTATTCTTCTTAACATTTCTTACCTCTATAAAATTAAATCTTAAATTCCTTGCATCGGGATTCTAATTATGTCATTTCCCTTTTTTCTTTTTCTCTAGCTATCATCAGTATTATCTTCACTATCTTCTGACGCTTCTTTGTTCGATTTCTCATCTGCTTCCCCTTCTGCCTCATCCTCATCTTCCATTTCTATTCCCTCAACCACTCTACCAATGAAATCATACATTACTAAATTTTTTCCAAATTTTCCTTCATTCCTTTTTAACCCCTCTTCAAGTGACATATTTTCAAAGGAATAATGCAGAGGTTCATCCTCTTCGATTTTATCCTCCATCAGATAGATTTCCACTTCATCATCAAACCAATCTTCCATCAAAAACTTTTTAGGCTCTTCCAGCTTAGTGAAAATAACCTCCCGTAAACCCATATCAAGGGTAAATTTTTGACCTATTTTTAAGTCCTGAATAGTAATAATGTCATCTTCATCCATAATGACTCCTCCCAGATTAATATGCTCTAACTTTATAAAAATATTTAAAAAAGACTGGTTTATTAAGATTTACTTTTTAATACTCCGACCATTCCCTCTACTGTTTCCTTCGCATCTCCAAAGATCAAAGAGGTATTTTCTTGATAAAAAAGTAAATTATCAACTCCAGAATAACCTGGCCTCATAGACCGCTTCAAAAAATATACTTGCTTGGATTTTCCAGCCTCGAGTATAGGCATACCATATATCGGGCTTGTTTCATTAGTGCGTGCTGCTGGGTTTACCACATCATTCGCACCCACAATTAAGGTAACGTCGGTGGAAGGAAATTCAGAATTTATTTCATCCATTTCAAAAGCGCTTTCATAAGGAATATCTGCTTCTGCAAGTAATACATTCATGTGTCCAGGCATTCGACCAGCTACAGGATGGATGCCAAACTTAACTTCTACTCCGTTTTTCTCCAGAAGCTCATAAAGTTCCTTTAATGCATATTGAGCCTGAGCTACCGCCATTCCATATCCTGGAACAATAATTACTCTAGTAGCATCTTCCATCCAAAATATAGCATCTTCAACTGATGCAGATTTCACTCCTTTGTCTGCAGCAACAGCACTAGCGCTATCCTCTGAGTCAGAATTTCCACCAAAACCACCAAATACCACATTTATAATAGATCGGTTCATCGCTTTACACATAATGTACGACAAAATCGCGCCCGAAAATCCTACTAAAGCGCCGACAATTATTAAAAGATTATTTGATAAGGTGAACCCTGTTGCGGCTGCCGCCCATCCAGAATAACTATTCAACATGGATATGATGACAGGCATATCTGCCCCGCCAATCGGAATTATAAGCATAACGCCTAGAACAAAAGATAAAGCTGTCATTAAGATCAGAGAAAGTAACGATCCAGTTATTGCGAAATGAATAGCAAGACCCATAACTGTAAGTGCAAGAATCCCATTGAGGAGGTGCTGTCCAGAAAATTTTACTGGCGCTCCAGAAACTATTCCTTGTAATTTTGTAAAAGCTACTACAGATCCACTAAATGTAATGGCTCCTATAACGACACCAGCGGATAATTCGCCCATTAACAGTGTAGTGAGAGAACCCGACATTTCTTTATTCAGGAATGTTCCAACAGCCACTAAAACAGCTGCTAAGCCCACAAAACTATGTAAAGCAGCAACAAGTTGGGGCATATCGGTCATTGCAACCCTCATAGCTAAAACGCTTCCTATCACTGCTCCTGCGATCAAGCCGGCTAAAATAAACCCATAAGAATTTATATCGCCGCCCAGTAAGGTGGCCGCAATAGCAATCGTCATCCCTAATATCCCGTAAAAATTTCCTTTTCTCGCCGTTGATGGATGAGTTAAACCCTTTAGGGAAAGAACAAAAAGAATTGCTGAAACTAGATAAGCGACTGCTTGTTGATTTATATTAAATTCGATCATTTTCTATTTTTTCTTCTTTTTGAACATCGAGAGCATACGATTAGTTACCATAAAACCACCGAATACGTTAATTGATGCAAGTAAAACCGCTATAAATCCCATCACCTCAGCATATGAGTTGGCGTCTTCGATGCCGCTTACAAGTAAAGCACCGATGATTACGATGCCTGAAATAGCATTTGTCAAAGCGACAAGAGGAGTATGTAATGCTGGTGTTACGCCCCAGATAACAAAATACCCAATAAAGCAGGCTAAAATAAATACATAAAGTGCAATTAATGTTTCATCCATTTCTCATTACTCCTATGAGGAAATTCTTATTTGCGCTGCCGAGGTTATCTCATCATCATCTAAATTGTTTACTTTTAAAGTATCTCCAGATGAATCGATGACTATAGAAAGCAGGTTTGCAATATTTTTTGCAAAAAAAGAACTAGCATCGGTTGGCATCAAGGATGGATAATTAGTATGTCCAATCAGTAAAACACCATGCTTTTCTACAATATTATTTGGTTCTGATAATTTACAATTACCCCCGCTTCCAGCAGCCATATCGACAATAACCGATCCTCGACGCATGGACATTACCATTTCTTCAGTGATTAATTCTGGGGCAGGACGACATGGTATCAAAGCAGTTGATATTACAATACTTGCCCTACTAATTTCTTCGGCTAGGAGCTTTTGTTGTTGCTTTTTTGTATCCTCTGATAATTCCTTCGCATATCCGCCATCACCAGATCCGGTATCACCTATGTCTAAGAAGATAGCCTTCGCACCGAGTGATTCAATTTGCTCTTTCGTTTCAGGTCTTACATCATAGGCATATACATCTCCTCCAAGCCTACGAGCCGTAGCTATTGCCTGTAAACCGGCTACACCAGCACCCAATACAACAACTTTTGCGGGTTTGGCAGATCCAGCCGAAGTCATCATCAAAGGGACAAAGCGACCAAAATGGCTTGCAGCTTCAATAACAGCGCGATAGCCTGCGATATTTGCTTGAGACGAAAGTACATCCATCGATTGAGCCCGAGATATTCTGGGGATTTTCTCTAAAGCTATAACAGATATATTCTTATCTGCCATTTTTTGATTTAAATCCTCATTTTTACAATATTCCATTAGGCCTATGAAAATACCTCCCTCGATCATTGCATCAACTTCGCTTAAGCTTGGCCTTGTCACTTTAATTACAACATCACAGCTTAGCGTGTTCAGCGAATCTCTAATACTTGCTCCCGATTCAATATACATATCATCACTGAAATTCGCTCGATCGCCAGCACCGGATTCAACAATCACTTCTAAACCAGTAGAAATTAAAGTTTTTGCGATATCTGGTGTTATTGCAACTCTTGATTCTTCACTATTTTTTTCTTTAGGAACCCCTAGCTTCATAAATACTTTTTCCTCTGGTATCTCCATTGAAATAAAAAATACAAGTATAAACGACGACCTAGCTGTCATAAAAATTAATATACTGAGTATAGTTTAATACAAACTCAATTTTATATAAAAAGTTTTACTTGAACCCATGATTCTTTTGTAACAATTAGAGAGAGCGCAACCTATTAAACTTGTAAATATAGAGAGATTGGCTAGAGATAAAGAGAAATGAAGGATGAATGTTTTAATAATGATTAGGCATCCATTGCTGTACGGTAATAAGGCTCAAAATTTACAATACCTAACCCAATTTGTTTGGTCGGAGCGAAAGGATTTGAACCTTCGACCCCCTCAACCCCATTGAGGTGCGCTACCAAGCTGCGCTACGCTCCGAAAT